>HHCFC02800__coassemble_1022_pt1 | contig 60936 bp, 50 predicted proteins | sample HHCFC02800__metabat2_high_PE_038 | metagenome-assembled genome bin HHCFC02800
CGCAGACCAGCACGCCGGCTCCGGCACCTGCGCCCGAGCCGGAACCTGCCCCGGAACCCGAGCCGGAACCGGCCGCCCCGACCGCTGCACAGGCCTCCAGTTATATCGGCGGCTCGGCATCCGCGCTCGAGAGTGCGCTGGGTTCGCCAAACTCCAAGAGCTATTCGCCCAGCTGCATGGGAGAGGGTGAGGACGGCATCTGGAGCTACAGCGGCTTTACCGTCTATACCTACCGCGAGAACGGCGTCGAGACCGTGGAAGCGGTACAGTAATACATGGATGAAACAAAAAGGGATCGGAAACAGCGTTTCCGATCCCTTTTACATGTTTGCATTGACAACCGATATGGGCTGTGCTATACTGAATTAACTAAATTACTAATTTACTAATTTTCTTAATGGAAAGTGAGAAACAGATGAGGATACCGACTACACTTAAGCACAAACCGGTGATCACAGTAGAAAATTATGAAGAAGTAGATGGCCGTACCGCCTATCACAGCGATGCAAAGGGGCTGTCGCTCGGTCTGGCGCAGTGGAACGACCGCGGCCGTGTGGATATCTCCGCTAAGGTGTGGCGCTATACGGGCGAAAAATGGTCGCGCCAGTCCGAGGAATTGCCGCTGCACCGCGTGCTCGATCTGGCGATCCTGATCTGCCGTGCGCGCGGTTATTTTGCAGATGCCTACCGCTATCCCAAACTCTATGACGAGGAAGATCCGCAGATCGACCGCATCGGCGTGCAGGGGGATGCGATGACCGTGTCTGTATGCACGGATAACCCGATGATCGACGAGGATATCCGGCTGTTTTCCGAAGCCCTCTCGCGGGACGATGAGCTGCTTGCCGAGCGGCTGCATGTGCTGAGCAATCTGCTGCAGGACATGGGCTACGGCCGAAGAAAGCGGGACTGAGCAAAGAAGCAGACAAAAAAACGCATCGCACTGCTGCGATGCGTTTTTGCTTGCTCAAAGTCCGGAGGCCGATCGGTGTGTGCCTTAAAACAGCGGCAGCTCTCCGGTGATCGGGTCCACCGTTTCAGGCAGCGCAGGTTCAAACGCCAGACAGGTATAGGTCGGTTTGCCGTGGAACTCGGTGATGCCGTTGTCACAGATCAGGGCGGAGATCAGCCCGGCTTCCTTTGCCCTGCGGTCGACCGCAAGGAGCGCCTCCTCGGAGTCTACATACAGGCATACCTTGGCCACGCCCCGCGCGAACCATTCACTGAGCGGCGTGGCAGGCTGTCCGGACGGCAGCAGGGAGATGCCGCCGTTTTCGGCATGCACCTGCGACAGCCGCCCTTCGCGCTCGAGAGCCGCGAGGACGGCGGTCACGCAGGCATGCCCTGCCTGCGCGGCGATCTTGCCCTTGCGCATCTTCAGGTCGCGGCGCACAACGATCATCTGCTTGGGCTTGTCCATTGCCGCCCTCCTTTGCTCATTCCACAGTATTGGTCAGCTTGCCGATGCCCTCGATCTCGCAGGTAACAACGTCGCCTTTTTTGAGGAATTTCGGCGGCGTAAAGCCCATGCCCACACCAGCTGGTGTGCCGGTAGCGATGATCGTGCCTGCGCGCAGCGTCATGCCCTGCGACAGCTCGGAGATAATCTCTGCGACCGAGTGCAGCAGGTGGTCGGTGTTGCTGTTCTGCCGCACCTCGCCGTTGACAGTCGAGGAAATGGCGAGCGCGGGCGGGAACGCGATCTCGTCCGCTGTCACAATGCACGGCCCCATGGGGGTAAAGCCGTCCAGCGACTTGCCGAAATACCACTGGTTATGCTCGGTCTGCAGATTGCGGGCGGACACATCGTTGACGATCGTGTAGCCGAAAATATAATTCGGCGCCTCGCTCTGGCTGACCTTTCTGCAATCCTTGCCGATAACCACGCCGAGTTCGACCTCATAGTCCAGTTCGGCCACCAGGCCTTCGTAGGACGGGATCGGGTCGCCGCTGCCCGTCGTCTCATAAGCACGCTTGCTGAAATAGGTCGCTTTTTCCCGGCTCAGCAGGAAGGACTGCTCATGGAAACGCGCGGATTCGACCGCATGGTCGGCATAATTGATGCCAAGGCAGACGATGTCCTGCTCCGGATGCGGGATCGGCGAGCGCAGGCGCACGTTCGTCAGCCGCAGTGCATTGCCCTCGGTCGCGTTTTCCGCATCTGCGATGCGGGAAAGCTGTGCCGGGGTGATATGGCAGATCAAGTCGTGCATGTCCCTGAACTTGAGGCCGAACGCCTCAAGCGGCCACAGCATGCCGCGCCAGCCGGAACATTCTACGCCGATGCGGTCGACGCCGTCGTTGTTGATTTGATATGTATACAGCTTCATTGGGTTTCACGCTCCTGTTGGTTTTTCCCGCTTCATCATAGCACATTCTGCACAAAATATAAAGCATCTGTTTGAACTTTTTCACAAAGTATGGTATCCTTTTATCAGACTGTAACAAAAGAAGGTGTGCACTGTGGCCGGAACTTGTGAGGACTGCGTTTACAATGTTTACGATGACGAGATGGATGAGTACATTTGCGAAGCATATCTGGACGAGGATGAGTTTTACCGCCTGATAGAACGCGGAGGAGCGTGTCCGTACTACCGTTCCGGAGATGACTACGAACTGGTGCGCCATCAAAACTAAGGGGTGAAGGAAAGATGACGGAGAAGGAAAAAGCGGCTGCAGGGCTGCTGTATGACGCAAACTATGATCCGGAGATCCTGCAGGAACGGGCCCGCGCAAAGGATCTGTGCCTGGACTATAACCTGACCCGCAGCAGCCAGACGGAGGAGCGTCTGCGCCTGCTTCGCACGCTGCTTGCCGTATGTCATGATGACATTGTGATCGTACCACCGTTTTATGTGGATCTTGGTTACAATATCCGCACCGGGCAGGGCTTTTATGCCAACCATAACCTTGTGATCCTGGACGAAGCTCCCGTCACATTCGGCGACCATGTGTTCATTGGCCCGAACTGCTGCTTTTCCACAGCCGGGCACCCGATGGATGTTGCGCAGCGCAATGCCGGGCTGGAATACGCCAAGCCGATCACGGTTGGAAACAATGTATGGATCGGAATGGGTGTGCAGGTGCTGCCGGGCGTAACGATCGGGGACAACGCCGTGATCGGCGCGGGCAGCGTGGTCACGAAAGACATCCCCGCAGGGATGCTGGCGGTCGGGGCGCCCTGCCGCCCGATCCGGCAGATCGCGGAAAAGCCGCGCCGTGTGATCCTGTAAGGCGGGAAAAGGAGCGCGCCTGACTGGGTGCGCTCCTATCGGACAAGCAAAAGCCACGCCAGACGGCGTGGCTTTTGACTTGTCCGGATGCTTATTTTGTGCGGTACAGCACCAGCGATTCGTAGGGACGCAGATGCAGCTTTGTCTGCACGGCGGAGTCCGCATAGTTGGACAGCAGGCAGGTGAAGCCGGTCAGGCCGACCGGGCAGTTCCAGTCCACCTCCTTGCGGTAGAAATTGTTGACAACCACAAGTTCTTCCTTGTCCGTGCGGCGCGTGTACGCGAGCACAGACGGATGTTCCATATCGAGCGGCGCAAAGTCGCCGTTTGCGATCACATCGTACTGCTTGCGCAGCGCGATCAGCTTGCGATAGTGGGCAAAGATGGAGCCCGGGTCGTCGACCTGGCTGGCGGCATTGATGGTTTTATGGTTGGGGTTCATACTGATCCACGGCTCGGCCTCGGAGAAGCCGCCGCCCTCGCTCGCGTCCCACTGCATGGGGGTGCGGCTGTTGTCGCGCGAATGCACGCGCAGGATGTCGTACGCGCTGTCCTCATGCAGGCCGCGGTCACGCAGGATGTGGAAGTGATTGATGCTCTCCACGTCGCGGTACTGGTCGAGCGAGGTAAAGCCCGCGTTGGTCATGCCGATCTCCTCGCCCTGGTAGACGTAGGGCGTGCCGCGCAGGCAGTGGATGACCGTGCCCAGCATCTTGGCCGAGGGCTTCCAGTACTCGCCCTCGTCGCCGAAGCGCGAGACCACGCGCGGCTGGTCATGGTTGCACCAGAACACCGCGTTCCATGCGTTGTGGTCGCTCATGCCGGTCTGCCAGGAGAACAGGATGTCCTTGAGCTTGTGGAAATCGAACGGTACGAGCACCCATTTCTCATTGCCCACAAAGTCCACCTTGAGGTGGTGGAACGAGAACGCCATGCTCAGTTCACCGGTGTCCGCGCCTGCGTACTTGTAGCAGTTGTCCATGGTCGTGGATGACATCTCACCGACCGTGATGATCTCCGCATCCGTACCGAAGGTCGCCTCATTCAGCTCGTGGAGGAACTCGTGGACGCGCGGGCCGTCCGTATAGAAGCGGCGGCCGTCGCCCTCATAGTCTGATGCATAGGAACCCTTGCTGATCAGGTTGACCACGTCAAAACGGAAGCCCTTTACGCCCTTGTCCATCCAGAAGCGGATGACGTTCTGCAGCTCCCTGCGCACGCGCGGGTTTTCCCAGTTGAGGTCGGCCTGCGTCCGGTCGAACAGGTGCAGGTACCATTTTCCCTTCTCCGGCACATATTCCCATGCATTGCCGCCGAACTTGCTCTCCCAGTTGTTCGGGGGCGTGCCGTCCGGGCCGCCTTCGCGCCAGATATAATAGTCCTCATAGTCTGGGTCACCGGCCAGCGCTTTTTTGAACCATTCGTGCTCGGTCGAGGTGTGGTTGAACACCATGTCGAGCATCAGGCGGATGCCGCGCTTTTCCGCTTCACGGGACAGCTCTTCCAGATCGTCCATGGTGCCGAAGCGCGGGTCGACCGCGCAGTAGTCGGCGACGTCATAGCCGTTATCCCGTTGGGGCGAGGGATAAAACGGGTTGAGCCAGATATAGTCCACGCCCAGCTTCTGCAGGTAATCCAGCTTGGCGGTCACGCCGCGCAGGTCGCCGAACCCGTCGCCGTTAGCGTCGTAAAAGGACTTGAAATAGCATTGGTAAACAACGCTCTTGTGGAAATCGGTCATGGTTACTACTCCCTCCTGGGTCTGCGTGTTTTATTCGAGCACTGCGGATACGGTTTCGCCGTGCTTGACGTCGATGCCGGTGTTGAAGGTCATCTTCTCATGTCCGGACGGCTCGGTGACAACAAATACGGTCGTCTTGGGATGGCCTGCCGCCGCGATCTTATCTGGCGAGAAGGTGATGAGCTTGTCGCCTGCCTTGACCTTGTCGCCCTCGTGGACGAACAGGGTAAAGCCGTCGCCGTTCATGTCCACGGTGTCGATGCCGATGTGGATGAGCAGCTCCGTGCCGTCGGCCAGCGCAAGGCCGCAGGCGTGGCGGCTGTCCTCCATGACGACCGACACATCCGCGTCCGCCGGGGCGTAGATCGTGTCGCCCGTGGGTTCAAACGCCATGCCTTCGCCCATAACGCCCTGCGAGAATACCTCGTCCGGTACCTCGGAAAGCGGCAGGGTGCGGCCGTCACAGATTGCCACAAGCTCCACGCGGAACGGTACAGTAGCGGTTTGCTCCCCTGCCTGCGCTGCCGGTGCTTCGACCGCGGCCGGAGCCGTCGCTTCTGCGACAGCGGCAGCGGGCTCGGGCTCGAGCACGCGCTCCTCGCGGGACAGCTTGCGGCTGCCGACGATAAAGGTCAGCACGAACGGCACAACGATCGCGACCGCCATGGCGAGCAGGAATTTGAGCCAGTATTCCGGATAGATGGACAGGATGCCCGGCAGGCCGCCCACGCCGATGCTGATCGCAGTGACATTGGTGCCGATCGAAATCATCGCCGCGCAGGCCGAGCCGATCATGCCGCAGACCAGCGGGAAGCCGTACTTCATGTTGACACCAAACAGCGCAGGCTCAGTAACGCCGAGGTAGCAGGAAATGCATGCCGGGATGTTGACCTGCTGCGCGCGCTCGTTGCGCTTCTGCAGGATGGACATGGCGAGCACCGCCGAGCCCTGCGCAATGTTGGACAGCGCGATCATCGGCCAGAGGTTGGTGCCGTCATAGGTGTTGACCAGCTGCGAGTCGATAGCGTTGGTCATGTGGTGCAGGCCGGTCATGACGATCGGCGCATAGAACAGGCCGAACAAGGCCGCAAACAAAAGCTTGAAGTTGGAGTTCAGGCCCATATTGACGATGTTTGCGATAAAGTCGCCGATCTGCCAGCCGATCGGGCCGACGACCGTGTGCGCGATGAGTACAGCAGGAACAAGCGCGCAGAACGGTACGACCACCATGCTGATAACTTCAGGACATATTTTCTTAAAGAATTTCTCTAAGTATACCAATACGAAGCCTGCCAGGATCGCAGCGACGACCTGGCCCTGATAGCCGATCATCTGCACCTGTGCAAAGCCGAAGTCCCAGACCGGGATCTCAGAAGCCGGAGTGGTCGCGACCGAGAAGCCGTTTAACAGCTGCGGGGAGATCAGCGTCAGGCCGAGGACGATACCGAGGATCTGGGTCGTGCCCATCTTCTTGGTGATCGACCAGGTGATGCCGACAGGCAGGAAGTGGAAGATCGCCTCGCCGATCAGCCACAGGAAGCTGTACATGCCCGCCCAGAACTGGGAGACATCTGCCAGCGACTGCGTGCGGCCGTTCAGAAGGTCGACTTCACCGATGATGTTGCGGAAGCCGAGCACAAGGCCGCCGCAGATCAGCGCCGGGATGATCGGGGCAAAGATTTCGCCCAGCGCTCCCATGATGCGTTGCAGCGGGTTCTGGTTGGTCTTGGCGGCCGACTTGACCGCATCCTTGCTCACGCCCTCGATGCCCGCGTACTTGGTGAATTCCTGATAGAAGTTTGCCACATCGTTGCCGATAATGACCTGATACTGGCCGGCCTGCGTGAACGTACCCTTGACCGACGGGATGGCTTCGATCGCCTTTTCATCCGCCCTTTTGGGGTCGGCCAGCACAAAACGCATACGCGTCATGCAGTGCGATACTGCCTGGATGTTTGCTTTGCCGCCAATCTTATCCAACAGTACCTTGACGTCTTCCTGGTACTTTGCCATGGTTTTTCCTCCTTCTCCTCTTTCCAAGCCAAACTTGTTTAAACAAGTTTCCCATAAGCATAGGATACATTCTTTGCACTATGAAAGCAAGAATATTGTTGTACAAAAATCAGGTAATTTTTTTAGGTGTTTTGACCGTTTCAGATTTGCAGCTCCGCGCGTCAGGGAATAAGCGCTGTAAAGGATAATAGAAAAGCTTGTTTGAACAGGGGGTTCAAAACATTTTTTTTTGTGATATAATAAAATTATCACAAGCATTCCCCTGCGGAGAAACAGTCAGTTTCCCGCAGTTACAGGCCGCATGGAGAGGTGCGTTATGCCAAAGGCAAAATACGAACAGATTTATCACATTTTGAAGGAAAAGATCGAATCCGGCCAGTATCCGCCGCAGGAGCTGCTGCCGGGTGAACACACATTGATCGCTGAACTGGACTGCTCCCGCAACACACTGCGCCGCGCAGTATCAGAACTGGTGCGTGAGGGCTATGTGCAGACCATGCAGGGCAAAGGCGTGCGCAATATTTTTGAGCCGGTCCGTCAGGCGACCTTCACGCTGGGTACCATTGAAACCTTTGCAGAATCCGCTGCGCGGAATCACTGGACCGGCCGGAGCGAGGTGCTGCTGTTCTCCGAGCTGGAGGCTAATGCTGCACTGGCAGAAAAGACGGGCTTTGCAGAGGGTACAGCACTGTATTATGTGCAGCGTCTGCACTTTTTAAACGAGCGGCCGCTGATCATGAACCACAGTTATTTCCGGCAGGACGTCGCTCGCGGTATGACGCACGAGATCGCAGAAGGATCGATCTACCGCTATCTGGAGAATGATCTCCATATTCAGATTGTCAACAGCAAGCGGCTCGTGACGGTGGAGAAGGCCACTCCCCTGGATCAGCAGTATCTGGACATGGGTGACTGCAACTGTCTGGCCGTAGTCAGCAGCCAGACGTATAATGGAGACGGCGTGATGTTTGAATATACCCAGTCGCGCCACCATCCAAACTTTTTCCGTTTCCAGGATAACGCGGTCCGCCGGCAGGGAGGCTACCCGGCCTGAGGCAGGCACGGAACGCGGGCGTTGTGACCGGTTCGGTATGCTGCAAAGACGTCTGCAGGAGGGAAAAAACGGGGATAAGAAAAAAGCTGCCGTCCATCCGGATGGCAGCCAAGCGGCGGCTCTGTCAAGAGCCGCCGTATTTTTATATAGTTTTATTGAAGCGGAAGGGCAAAAGTGATCTGGAAACGGCCTGTCTCCGTCTCAATACGGCTGAAGCCGCCGGCCTGCTTCAAGATGCGATCAATGATTTTCAGGCCATAGCCATGTGGTGCGAGCGGGCCGCGTTGTTTGGCCGGCCCGGTTTTTTCGTCCAATGGCATGCTGTTGGCACAGCAAAAAATAAAGAAGCCTTCTTTGACCCGGAGATCCAGGCGGATGAACCGGTCGCCGGACTGGGTATTCCGCGCAGCACGGACAGCATTATCCATCACATTCATCACCAGGGAAGTGAGATCGGGATCGGGGAGCGGAAGCGAGGCCGGCGCGGCGGCGTGCACCACTTCCACACGGACCTGATCCCGGAGCGCTGCCTCAAGGGTTCCGTTCAGGATGATGTCCAGCATTTGGTTGCCGCAGCGGACAACCGGCGTGATCGACCGGCTCTGGGAAACGAGAGCGTCGACATACTCCAGCGCCGGCGTATATTCCTGCTTTCGCAGCAGGGTACGCAGCACGGTCAGATGGTTTCGCATGTCATGGCGCATTTCCATTGTCTGTTCGGTCTGGATCCGCAGGGTATTATAACTGGCGCGTGCAAACTGCTCTTTGGCAAGCAGTATGGTCGTCTCTGAACGTCGGCGTACCAGGTTTTTAACGGTCTGCGCTATGACGGGAACCAGAACTGCAATAAAATACAGAGGAAGCAGCCAGACCAGAAGCGAAAGCGCAGTGGCATGTGCTGCGGTATAGCGCAGTGGAAGCGCATACTTCTCGGGCAGGAGCTGTGTGCCGAAAAACAGGTACAAAGCGGAAAGCACGGTGCCGGCCAATATGATTAAGCAGAACTGGCGATGAAACGGCGAACCGCGATGCCAGGCCGGTATGGCAAGCAGAAAAGCCAGAAGAAGGGCGGGAAGTGTTGCATTGGCGCAGAGCTGCACATGGATATGCCCCTGGTATTCAGATATAGTGCTGAAAGAAACAATGGCAACCTGCAGTGCTGTTATGACAAACATCGCGGCGCGCAGGCGGCCGGTATGCTGGCAGGTAAGGAAGGCAAGCAGCAGAGCTGCTGAGGAATAGAGACACAGTGCGGTCATATCAACCGGCAGGATGCCGAAATAGTTGCTGAAAAAAGGCGCCTGCAGGATCAGGCGGCTCATCATATTGAATGCGAGCAATGCAAGCAGCAGCAGGCTGGCATCCAGGCGGTTATAGTATACATTCCACAGAAATACCATCAGAATAAAAATGCCCAGTGCAAACAAAAGCGCCGCCGGGATCAGGTGCCGTGCCGTTTGCGCGATCAGCTCGCTCTCGTAGGCATAGCCGCAGTACAGCGTGACATCCGCCGGAAATACATCGGCATCCGAACCGGGTGCATCACTTCCGGCGGCGCTGGTTGACTGGGCAATGGTAAGTGTTCTTCCCTGATAGGCGGCGGGGAGGGACACCACCAGAGGATCGCTGCGATCGAGTGCAAGCATGGGGAGTGTGAAATATCCGATCCGGTTATCCAGTTCCGGACAATCGGTATAGATCAGCTCGTCATCAAGGAAAATGCTGAAGGTCCGGTTGGCAGCTCCAATACGCAGTGTGGGGCTGTCAAGCTTTTCGGTCAGCCGGCGGGAAAAATAAAAGGTCTGCCCAGGATAGTCCAGCCCGGAATAGCCACCGTAGCCGGTAGGGGTCAGCTTGGTGATGTTGCCTTCTGTACAGGTGTATACCGTCCAGCCTTTATCGCCTTGCCAGGGCTGCCCATCTTCACCGAGGATGGAAAGGTCGTAAGAGTCGTCCTGCATGGGAGAAATATACAGGAGCAGCACGGGAGAAAAGGCGGACAATATGATCAGCACGCACAGCACGGCAAACAGTTTCTTTTTCAAAGCGGAATTACCTCCGGAAATGCGGGATGAACCAGGATGGGAAGAAGCGCCGCGTAAACAAACGGGCTGTACAGGAGATACCTTGGCAGGTTGCCGTTGGCTGCACGGAACAAGGCGAAGCCTCCGCACAAACAGCGGAGGCTTGCCGCGCAACGGCGAACCGATATGGGATCGGACGCAGATTTGTTTTACACGAGTTTTTGCAGGGTCAGAATATTTTTTCCGTCCTTGTACTCATATTTTACCGTATCCATCAGACGCTTGACCATGAAGATCCCGAGCCCGCCGATCCGGCGTTCCTCCGCCGGGAGGGTAGTATCCGGCTCAGCATTTTTCAGCGGATCATAGGGTTTGCCGGAATCGAGAAATTCGATTGTGATCTGAGGCTGTCCCTTTGTGCTGATCTGGCAACGGATGGTTGCATCGCCCACATCAGGGCGGTAAGCATAGTTGGCAATGTTGACAAAAATTTCTTCCACAGCAATGGCGATCTGATTGCAGATCTTGGGAGGGCAGCTGATCTGGTCGAGCTCCGCCTGCACAAATTGCAGCACCGTATCGAGCTGTTCCGTCAGTGCTGGTACGGTGATTGTTTTCATGACTGCTCCTCCTTGGATTGAGACGGCATGTATGCACGGAACTGCAGGCCCAGCATGGTAATATCATCCGCCTGCGGCGCGCCGGCAGCGAAGAGGTCTACCTGGGACTTGAGGTATGGCAGCAGCTGATCAGGAGCAAGCCCCTGCGCTGCGTCTGAATTGAGCACAGCTTCCAGGCGTTTTTCGCCGTAAAGCTCAAGCGCGGCGTTAGTCGCCTCGGTCACGCCGTCCGTATACAGGAACAGGCAGTCGCCCGGTTTCAGGGTCACCTGGAATTCTTTGTAGCGCATGCCTTCCATACCGGCGAGCACAAAGCCCGGGCGCAGCTTGAGCCATTCAAACCGGCCGCCCGACTGCTGGATCAGCGGTGGATTATGCCCTGCGTTGGCATAGGTCAGTACACCGGTCCGCAGGTCCAGAATGCCGAGGTAGGCTGTGACGAACAGCCCTTCGCCGTTGTTTTCACACAGCTGTTCGTTGGCGCGGGTGAAAATTTCAGCCGGGGAAAGGCTGGACTGCGCCTGATTGCGGATAATGGTCTTTGCGATAACCATAAACAGCGCGGCCGGAACGCCCTTGCCCGATACGTCTGCAATGACGACGGCAAGATGGGTCTGGTCGATCATGAAGAAGTCGTAAAAGTCGCCGCCGACCTCTTTGGCAGGGTCCATGGTTGCGTAGACGTCAAATTCGCTCCGGTCCGGGAAAGCCGGGAAAATGTTGGGCAGCATATCCCGCTGGATATTGCTGGCAACGTTGAGCTCTGCTTCGGTCTTGAGCGCGCGGGAGGACCAAAGCGCGGTGGAAAAGATTTCATAATACAGGATGACAAACACCGAGCACATGATGAGGTAGAAAATGATGAAGTACACGCGTGTGTCCGGAAGGCCGGGCAGGATGCCGAGCGTATTGGTCAGCCGGTTGACAATGGCAAAGGCAATGAAACAGTAGACCGGGATCGGCACATAACTTTTCAGCTGTTTGCCCAGCACGGAAATAACCTGCTGCACGATGTGGCTGACAAAGTGGCGGTAGGCAAAGAACATCACGGCGAACCAAAAAGCCTTGATGCACAGGAAGATGCCGATCGTGCGCATGTTATAGGGGTTCGAGGTGTTGTCGATAAAACTGAGCGTGGTGCCGCAGAAGAAGAACGTGGTTACATTGGCGATCAATGCGCCCATGACCGAGGTGAACACCCGCGCTGCATGTTCATCTGAATAAAGCACCATGGCTGCAGCCGGCACCAGCACCAGCAGGCTGAGCAGGTTCAGGTTATCGTCAGTAATGTTAAAGGAATAGCTGACTGCGCAGACCGCAAAGTGCAGAATGACAAACGGCAGCCAGCCCAAAAAGGTCTGCCACTTGCTCTTCCGCATCGTGAGTGTGCTGTTGGTGAGCAGGGCCGCTACCCAGAATGAAAGATTGTTTGCCAGTGACCACAACAGAGTCACGGAAAGTTCAACTTGCATGGTTGATTCCTCCTTTTATGGGGAGATGCTTTACTGGAATGCGCCCAGCGTATCCAGTCCGGTCAGGTATGTGGAAAGGTATTCATCCGAAATTTCGGGCCAGAGGAAGCCCTCCTGCTCGAGCGCACGAATAGAGAAGCCGCTTTCACAAGGCGTCTCGATCAGGTGCCGCCCGCCGGTCACGCGAGTCAGGAAGCCGTCAAGCGCGCCGCTGAATGACGGATCTTCGGCAGCATGCAGCATGAATTTATCAAAATCTTCGTCTTCCATCGTACGAACCGGATATCCCAGTGCGGAGATGTGTGTGAGCAGCTTGCTGACCGGCAGGTCGTTGCTATCAAAAATATGGAATACCGTATATTCCTCAGCACTGCCCGCCAGACGGCAGATCGCCCGGGCGACTGCGTCGACCGGAGAGAAATTGATCCAGCTGCGTGCCAAAGATTGCGGGCAGCGGCCTGTCCGCACAATGGACTGCAGCAGCTTGGTAAAGCCGTTAGTGGCCTGGTTCATCTGGAATTCTCCGTCTGTGATGCGTCCCTGCAGGTTGCCGACGCGCATGATCTTGGCGCGCAAGCCGCGGGCAATCTCGAGCAGGATCAGTTTTTCAGCAGTGAATTTGCTTTCCAGATAATCGTTGGACAGATCCTGGCGGACCCACAGGCGCTGTTCACTCAGGGATACGCCGATCTCCGCCATCTCGCGCTCGATAAAGCCGCCGACGCTCAGCGTAGAGATGTGGACCAGTGCGGCGTCATGCTTTTTGCAGAATGCAATCACATTGCGAACACCGTCCACATTGGTCTGCCGGATCCGGTTGCCGACGCCGAAATGGCTGACATCCGCTGCGCAGTGGATGACGGTATCAATTTTGACACCATCCGGCAGGCTGACGATTTCGTCCCGGATCAGATCGCCGTCGACAGCGAACAGGCGCTGTCCGAACGCTTCGGCAAAATTATTTTCAAAGTAGTAGAAGAGCGAGCCCTTGAGACGCTTTTCAGGCGTCAGATTATTTTTGGGACGCACCATGCAGTAAATTTTGTTGTAGCCTGTGGTGAGCAGCTCATACAGCACATGGATGCCGAGGAATCCGGTCGCGCCGGTGAGCAGTACTGTGCCAAGCGGCTGCAGGCCTTTGCGGTAGTTCCGGTTATGGCAGAGCGTGTCCCGCAGGATGGCGGCTTCCTTCGGGGTGCAGAGCTGTCCGCTGCCGGCGGGAAGGGACGGTCCGCCGTGCGGCGCTGCATCCTGATCGACGCACTGCACCAGATCGCGTACAGTGGGATGGTCAAAGACCTGCCCGTATTCCAGGTCAAACTCTTCATGTTTGGCCAGCAGCACGATTTGCGCTGCCTGAAGCGATGTGCCGCCGAGGTCGAAAAAGCTGTCAGTTGCACCGATCTCATCTTCAGGTATTTTCAGCACCTGCGAGAAGATGCGGCACATAGCCCGCTCACGTGCATTGCGCGGCGGGATATAGGTGCGCTCTACCTGGATCGCCTGGTTGGCCAGCGCACGCTTGTCGATCTTGCCGTTTGAGGTGTGTGGCAGATCGGTCATGTAGACGAACAGATCGGGCACCATATAGCGCGTCAGGAAGCCGCCGGCATACTGCTTCAGTTCGTCCGCTTCGCGTGGTTCAGCAGCAGAATAGAAGCAGCACAGGTGCTCGCGGCCATCGATCAGACGGACCAGTACCGCGCACTGGCGGATACCGGGGAAGGATTCGATGCAGCGCTCGACCTCCTTGAGCTCGATGCGCAGGCCGCGCAGCTTGACCTGCTCGTCGTTGCGGCCGCAGTAGGCGAGGTTACCGTCCGGCAGGGCATAGCCATAATCGCCGGTGAGGTATACACGGTCGCTAACCGGGCCGTCGCGCAGATCGATAAAACGTTCCGCAGTCAGGTCGGGACGGCCGAGATAACCGCGCGCCACGCCATAGCCCGCAACCGCGATCTCGCCGGTTGCGCCGGGCGGTACGATGCGATGGTTTTTGTCGAGCAGATAGATCCGCGCCCCGGCAATGGTGGAACCGATGGTAATGTGTTCCCGGATGCGGCCGACTGTTGCACCGATGGTGATCTCAGTCGGGCCGTAGCCATTATACAGGCGTGCAGAAGTTGCCTTGTGCAATGCATCCAGCAGCGGCTGGGTAAACGCCTCGCCGGCAGCGAGGACAACATCCACGCCGCGCATCGCCTCGCGGAAGGAAGGCTCTTCCAGATAAGCAAGCAGGCGGGAAGGCGTACAGTGCAGGATATTGGCATCGTTCTCTGTGATATAGCGGGCAAGCGCATCCGGATTGTTCATGCCGTCCTCGTCCGCAAATACAACAGGCACGCCGTTAAGCAGGGTGGAAAACAGCTCAAACATGGAGATGTCAAAGCAGATCGAACCGACGGCGACGATCCCCCTGCCGTTAGCGCAGATATCACGGTTGAATTCGTTATTGTCCGGCTGCATGAAGTTGACAATGCCGCGGTGCTCGATCATCACGCCTTTGGGCTTACCGGTCGTGCCCGAGGTATAGATGACATAGCACAGCCAGTCCTGGCCGACTGCGGGCAGGGGGCTGTCCGGCGTCTGCGGCGGGTCAAACAGCGGCCCGGGAGCGATGACCGGACAGCCGGCATCCGGGATGTCCGCGTCCGTGATCAGCAGGCTTGCTTTGCTGTCCGTCAGGATGAAGCGGATGCGTTCTTCGGGATAGGAACCGTCAATGGGAACATAGGCTGCGCCGGCCTTGAGAATGCCGAGCAGCATCACAGGAAGCGCGGTAGTGCGCGGCATCAGAAAAGCAACATAGGACTGAGGCTTTACACCGGCAGCGATCAGGTTGCGTGCGACACGGTCGGACACTTCGTCCAGTTCCTGGAAGGTATAGCTTGTCCCCTTGCCGGACAGGGCGCGCCGATCCGGGTGCTTTGCCGCCTGCGCGCGGAAACGGCTGATAATGGTCGCTTCCGGATCGACCGGCAGTACCGGGCCGGAGAGCAGCGCGCGCTGGCAGAGCTTGTCCCCGTCAGATAGCAACTCAATCATCCGGCAGGGCTGGGTGCAGCCGGCAATCCCCTGATCCAGAATGGTGCACAGCATTTGCGCAGTCTGTGCGATCTCGTGAGGGGTGTAGTACGCTGCCCGGTAATCCAGCTGGAAACGGTAATCGCCGTTTCCGCCCCAGTCAAGTATATGGAGGGTGAGCAGGTTGGTCATTGCACCGCCAAAGTGCATCGCATACCGCACGGGAAGCCCATGAAGCGGCAGTGCAAAATTCTGATAGGACAGTGTAAAATGCGACAGCGTCCCCGCCGCACCTTTCCGGGACAGGTCGCCCATGATCTCGGACAGGCCATATCTTTTGTGCGCTGCGGCGAGACGGTTCTGCACCTGTACCTCCTGGCACAGGGCGGCAAAGCTGGTCTCCGGTGTGATGTGCAGGCGGACAGGCACTGCCAGCGTATACATGCCCGCGGCATTGCGGTCCATAGCCGTATCGCGGTTCAGCCGCGGGGTGATGATGATGACGTCCTCCGTGCCCAGCATACGCGACAGATAAACCGCATAGGCGGCAAAAAATACGCAGTACGGCGTCACATTCTGTTGTGCCGCGAAAGCGCGCAGCTGACTGGAACGTGCACTGCCGACGGAATGCGATGACCATGCAATCCGGTGGCCGGGCTGATCGGGCATCGGATGCGGGAGACGGCCCGGCTCGGCGCCGCCGAGATAGTCCTGCCAGAAAAGGCGGTCCGTTGAACGCTCCTCCTCGTTGGAACTTTCCGCTGCGGCGCGTGACAGGAAGGAGTCAAAGGCAGCAGGCTCTTCACCTGCACAGAGTGCGAGCAGGCGGTCATACACAGAGGTGAAGCCATAGCCGTCCGCAACCAAATGATGTACGCGAAGCAACAGCGCGGTCTTGCCGGGGAGTGTGTAAATGACCGCGTTGAACAGGGGGCTGTCATAAAGGTCGAAGCAGAAGCGTGCCTGCTCATCAAATACGGCGGCAAGTTCATCCTCTCCCGAAAGCGGGACGACCCGGCACGCAAAAGGCGTGTACCCGGCATCATACTGCAGAGGTCCGTCCTTGGCACGTGTCACACGGATACGGAGCGTTTCAGTGGTCTCTACCAGCCTGTTGAGCGCGCGGTTGAGCAGCCCGGGGTCGGGCGCGTTATCGAAGGTCAGCAGTACGGATTCTGTGTACAGTGCTTTGTCCGGACAGCTTTCGCTTGCAAGCCAGATCTGGTACTGCGGCCGTGTCAACGGGATACAGTTGTGATGAATGTCCATAAGCGTGAACTCTCCAATCTATGAAACTCGGATAGCGGAACGGCTGCCCGTTGCGCAGACAGCCGTCAATAAACCCGACAGCATACAATCCAGTCAGGCGGATTCAATTGTCAGGATATCGGAAAAACCCGTCATGTCAAAAACCTCCATAATCTCATCTGAAACATGGCGCAAAGTCATGGTCTGGTTGCCGGCAACGACTGCCTTCTGGCCGGTCAGAAGAGAGCGCAGGCCGGCGCTGCTGACGTATGCCAGTTCAGAGAAGTCGAGCATAATGTTTTTCCCGCTTTTGATCTCGCTGAGCAGTGTGTCCTGAAAATCCGGAGCGGTGGTAGTGTCCAGTCGTCCGTTCAGTTTGAGGACAATCTGGCCGTTTTCCGTACTTTTGCTGATGTTCATGGCAATAATAACTCCTTTTCAAATGATTGATGTCAGGGAAGCGGACAGGCTGTCTTCAGCTGCAACAGATAGGAAGAAAGCTCCCGCTGGATAACAAGGTAATTCTGTTTGCTCACGGGGAGAACTGCTCCGCCTGAGAGCGTGATCTGATAGCGGCATAGATTGGTCACATAAGGCAGATGTACAAGATAGCTGCGGTGGCAGCGCAGAAAAGCGCATCCGGAAAGCTGCTCCTCCAGTGCGGACAGATGGCCGCGACCGCAATAGGTCTTACCATCCAGCGTATGGACATGCAGTTCATGGTCGAATATTTCCGCGTAAAGAATCTGCTGAATGGGAAGGATCTGATCCTCGCCGCGGCTGCGCAGCGTTATAGTGCATGCAGGGCGGACCGCTTTTTGAGGGCCGGAATGCATGCGGTATCCAACGGCAGGCGCGCCAGCAGAAGCAGTATAACTGGGAGGAAACATGCAGTGGTTCACAGCAGGTATATCCATGGTTCTACCCCCTTTGCCAGCCTACAGTATACTGGAACAAGGACGACAAAAGGACAACAAACGACTTACAACCTTTCCATTTTGCCGACGGAAAATTCCGCCCAGCTGTAACTGGGAAGATAATTGTGGCGGTAACTGTTGATGGCACGGGGATCCCCGTCCAGAAAACGGTAGCTGTCACAGTCGATCATGTCGGCGCGGATGGAAATACTGTTGCGGTGCTTGACCAGGATGGAAGCGATGCCGGCCTGGCTGAGTGTATTGCGCAGGTCATGTACAATGGTCTGGAAATAATTTTTGCGTGCGATATTGTAAACACCGTCCTCCCACAGGAGGCTGCAAGCCTCCCGAGTTGTCAGCCCGGCACCGCGCCGGTCAATCAGGCAGGCGAGCAACTCTTTGGATTTTGCGCGGTTGAATACAAGCGGTTTGCCGTTGACACATACCTCGAAGCCGCCGAAAGTATGCACCTGTATGGGACGGGAGGCGGGGGTATCGCCGTATAAAAAGGTCAGCTCGCGCTTGAGATCGCCGGAATCCACCGGTTTGAGCAGATAGCCGCTGGCATGGATGGCAAAAGCGGATACCGCATATTTTTCATAGCCGGTTACGAAAATGATATGCAGATCGGGCTGCAGGTCCTTGAGCTGTTTTGCAAGGGCCAGACCGTTTGCACCGCCCATTTCGATGTCCAGAAACGCTGCGTCGAACGGCTCAGTCCGGGCCTGTTCCAAAGCGCGTGAGGGGCTGGAAAAATAGGCGCAGGTGCAGCCGGGCGCTGCATCCTCCAATGCAAAGCGGAGGTCGTCCAGACAAAGGGGCTCATCGTCAATCGCTAAAAAGTTCATGCGGTTTCCTCCTTGGGGATGGTAAACAGAACGACGGTTCCGTGGCCTTTTTCGGGTATGGAGATCTGCAGTGCGCCGCCGCATACGGCAGCCAGACGCTCGCGGACATTTTCCAGCCCGATATGTGTGCGGTCGTCAGGGGAGTGAGGGGAAAAGCCGACGCCGTCATCCGCAACAGAGATGTGGAAGCTGTCCGGAGTTTCCCAGGTGTGTATGGTGATTGTTCCGCCTTCCGGCTGCGGCGCGATGCCGTGCCGTACAGCGTTTTCCACAATGGGCTGCAGCGTCAGCGGAGGCAGCAGGAAATCGGTTGCGCTGATCTCATATACAACATGCAGGCGCGTGCCGAACCGCAGCTGCTCCAGGCTGAGATAATGCTGCACATGCTTCAGCTCCTGTGAAAACGGGATCGGCGTACGGTTTGTGAGCGCTTCCGTATTGCCGCGCAGGAACAGTGAAAAGTCCGAAATGGCCCGCTGGGCCAGTTGGGGATCCACTGCGCACAGGCGGCGGATGGCAGTCAGTGTATTATAGAGGAAATGCGGCTGGATCTGGCTGAGCATCATATCGATCCGCATTTCGGCAAGCTGTTTTTCCTGTTTCTGCAGCTGCAGCTCACGCTCGGATTGGATATTGATAAAAATCAGCAGAAGCGAAATGCTGATGCCGGTGTTGAGCAGTGCGATGCCGTAATGAAAAACCTGAAAGCTGTTTAGCGCCATGGGGAGGACAATATAGCAAACCAGGAAAAAAATATCTTTCCGGCGGAGATATTTGCGGTACACGGCAAGCAGAACGCTGTCTCCGGCAAACATCAGGAAAGGAACCAGGAGCGCCAGCCAAAGCGCGCTGCCGCGGGAATACACATTGCCCGGCAATATTGTGAAATACATCCCATTCCACAGGGAGAGCAGGCTGAATAACATCTGGGCGCCGCACAATGCGGATTCCACATACCAGAATCCACGGTGTACGGTGACCTGCGGTCCGAGACAAGCGCAGATATAGGCGGTAAACGTCAAGAGCAGCGGACCGATACAGAAATAGAACAGCATGCTGCCGGCATTCAGCACTGCGGGAAACCAGGGCTTGGCATACCCCTCACATGCCCAATTCGTAATGTCTCCCAGTGAAATGATGATATTTAAGGTGCACATCAGAATAAAGCAGCGGCTTGATGCAGTACGGCGTGTATGGCTGAACAACAGGTAGCACATCAGGATCAGGCAGAGAAGGCAACTATACAGATCAAGGGAGATGTTCACAGAACGCATGGTCGGGCCTCGCAGAATGATAGAGTCGGCAGTGGAATGACGAAAAGAAAAAATTCCTGTTCACGACAGAAAATGTCACTTTGTGCGCAAACTATGGTAAGATAAAAAAACAGGAGGAAAGCGATAAGCAACGGGGTTTGATGCAGCGTGGGAAAAATGGTATGGATTGCCGCTTATATAAATGATGAAAAAATTGCCGGAAGGGTCAAAAGCCTTTTGCACGCATGGGCACAGGAGATCGGTGTGGATTTCCAGCTTGTGCTGGAAAAAGGTGTTCTGTCTGCGCTCAATGCAGAGGGATGCGCGCTTTTCCTGGTGGACAGCGCCGGTCTTGACCATAAGGATATCAGATACCTGCAGGTGATGCATGCAAAGCATCCCGACTGCGGCCTGGTGCTGCTGGCGGACGATGACCGGACGGCGATCGACGTATATCCATGCCATCCGAATGCACTGGTGCCCAAACCGGTTACATACAGCGGCTTGGACGCTGCAATGGAGCGCTGTTTCGGTTACTGGCAAAAAGGCTTGCGCTGGCTGGACCTGCCCGCACAGCACAGGCGTGTTCGGATCCCGCTTTACCAGCTTTACTATGCGGAAGCCGCCGGACGCAGCAGTATCCTGTACCGCGCAGGGGGCGGGCTGCAGGTAAACTGCTCGCTGTCCGTTTTGGAAGCACAATTGCCGCAGCCTCCTTTCCTGCGGGTGCAGAAGAGCTTTGTGGTGCATTTGGGGGCAATCCGCCGTATTTCCGGCGGAGAACTGATCATGTGTAACGACAGGGTGATATCCGTTGCACGCAGCAAGCTCCGGCAGGTGCAGGAGGCGCTTGCCTCTTACCGGCGGGCACGCAGCACAGAGGAGGGATAGCATGAAGATTTCCGTTGCCGTCTGTGATGATTTGGAGGAAGAGCGCCTGCAGATGGCGCGCATGCTGAAAAATTACGGGCGCCGGAATGGCGTATCGTGGAATATCGAACTGCTGGAAAGCGGTGACGCATTTTTGGAAGTGTTTCAGCCCGGCCGATGGGATATCGTTCTGATGGATATCTACATGGATGGATTGAACGGGATGGAAGCCGCCCGCCGCCTGCGCGTCCGGGACAGCGAATGCACCCTGATTTTTGTCACCACCAGTATGGAGCACGGGATTGCCAGCTATGAGCTGCAGGCTTCGGACTATCTGGTCAAACCGGTCGCGCAGCGGGATATGGATGCGGCGCTGGACTGGTGCCTGCATGAAAAACAGGAACATTTCCGTACGATCTCTGTGCGTTCGGAATGGGATGAAATAGAAATTCTGCTAAGGGATATCCTGTACATAGAGATCAGAAGGCATACTGCATTTATCCATACAGCTGAACGGATTATCCAGACGCCGCGCGGCATGAATGCCCTGGAAGAGGAGATTGCAAACGATAGTTTTCTCCGCTGCCACAGAAGTTTCCTGGTCAACCAGCGCCATATACTGCGTATGGAAAAACGGGATTTTGTTATGGACAACGGCGATCTTGTGCCGATTGGATCCTCCGACGCCGCAGCGACACGCCAAAAGTTCATGGACTGGCTGTTTCTGCGCAACTGGAAAGACGGCGGTGCAGTCGGTATATTCTGAAATCATATAAGGAAGAGGGGAACGACCCGGACGGGCCGTTCCCTTTTTTAGTTCCGGAGACACCCGGTCATTCCATGGCGCACAGCTCTTCGAAGGTGATGCCGGCAGAGAGTTGCAGCGCATCCCCGTGGTATTCAGCGATCTGGCTGAGAATAAAGGCGAATGCGTCGTATACCAGTTCGGCGGACGGCTGGACGGGATACTGCTTGGGCAGCGTCACACAGTACCGGTGGTACAGCTGGTGGTTGTCCCTGCGTATGCCGAGTGAGCCGAGCAGAAAATCCATGTTCCACAAGGCAGCCGCTTTTTCCAACTCAGTGCAGGCAGCTTCGCTGACCGCATCGATCAGCGTGGTGTAGATCTGCACCACATCGAAGCCTTCCGGCCCCTCGATGAAATGCAGCTCGGTAAACACCAGCTCGGTGCCGTCCTCCTGCAGCGGGATGAGCATATTGACGCCGGGATGAGCCGGCAGCCGGTTATCCGGCTGAACGTCAAAGCCTTGCCCGCGCAAAATTCCCTCAACTGCGCCTATGATTTGTTGGGATCGCTCCATAACGACAGACCCTTTCTGTTTCATAAATTATCTTATTATATACCATGTTCTGCAGTAAATGCAATGCAGGAGAAGCGCGGCCAATCAGCGCGCAGGCAGTTTTTTGAGTTTTTTCTTCGCCTCTTGTATAAGGGGGAGGTTCGGATCGTCCGGTGACTCGCCGGGCTGCTGCTCGGTGACTGGCTTGAGGTTGTCTTTTGCATTTTGGATGAGAGGGAGATTCAGATCGGTCGCCGGCTCATTCGGCTGCTGCTCAGGAACAGACTTGAGGTTGTCTTTTGCGTCCTGAATGAGGGGCAGATTCGGATCAGCCGATGGTTCGCTGGGCTGCTGCTCAGGAATGGATTTGAGGTTGTTTTTTGCGCCCTGGATCAGGGGGAGATTTGGATCAGCCGATGGCTCGCGGGGCTGCTGCTCGGGAATGGGCTTGAGGTTGTCTTTTGCTTCCTGAATGAGAGGGAGATTCGGATCGCCCGCCGGTTTGCCGGGCTGCTGCCCGGAAATGGGCGCCGGACTTGTCTGGGGCTGCTGGGGAGCGTTGAGCGGTTTCAGTTTACCCTTTGCCTGCTGCAGTGCTTCCGGAGAAACAGCCTTGTTTTTGGGAAGAGGAACCGCCTCACCTTCATCGAGGGCGTCTGGATTGTTCATCAGCTGTTCGGTCAGCTGGTTATCAGCCGCAGCCTCGGCATTGCGCTTTGCAGTTGCCGCGCGGCCCTTCTCGGTTTTGGACATAGCAAACGCCAGCGGATTCTGCATTACCAGCTTGGCCTTGCGCCAGCCGCTGAGCTTTTGGAAATCCTCCGCTTCGTTTACAAAGCTGTCGCGGGCGCGCTGGTGCTTGCGGCGCATGGAATACCATCCGTTTTTTATGTAGTCGCCCGCGCGCTTATACCAGGGCTGGTTGGCATTGGCGGTTGCGCTGCCTTCGGGCGCGTTCGCGTCCGGCCGCTCCTTGGTGCCGGTAGCATAGTCGAATTCGTTGTAGAATTCCTTTTTCTTCTTGAATTCGTGCCACTTGATACCCGCCAGCTTGCGCTGCTCGTCGCGTTTCTTTTTGTATACCTTGTCCGCGGCACGGGCCTCCTTGCGGGCAGCTTTACGCTGCGCGCGGTCCTCCTTGGCGTTTGCCTTGGCGGCCATCTCGGCGCGCAGGCTGTCCAGCTGCGCCTTTTTTTCGGAAACATCGTGCCCGCCGTACTTATCCCCGACATTGTGGTTAATGTCATATTCCAGACGGGCTGCCTTTTTCTTCTTGAATTCGTACCACTTGATGCCCTGATCTTTAATCATCTGATCCTTTTCCGCCGAACGACGCTTGTTAGCGTCCCGGATCTTCTGACGGTTTTCCTCGGACAGGCTGTTAAAGTGTTCGAGCGCTTTCTGTTTTTTCTCTTTTCTCTCGTGCTTGGCGATTTGCTTCTGTGCCTTTGCTTCGGCGCGCGCATGCTGGCGTTTCAGCTCGGCCTGGACCGTATGCTCTTTTTCGAACTGGTGTGCGTCGGCTGCGCCGATCTGGTCTTCCACAGAGCCGCCGCGTTCAAAGTCTGCGTTTACCTGAGCGGAGGCAGCGTCGGTATCGAGAATCTCACCTTTGTGGTTGGTGCCAATACCCATGGCGTTGGTGATGCCGCGCGCGCGTACGCCTTCCGGAGTATCCTGCGACGTGAGCTTGTTGAGCGCAGTGATGTCGCCCTGCGTTTTGTGCATGCCGGCAACCTTGTTGGTTTTTGCTCCGCGCTCGCCCGAGGTGATCTGGTTGGCGATATGTTTGGCGCGGTGGCGGATCTCGTTTTTCTTTTTTTCCGGCAGGTCGTCGCGCATACCGAGCCTGCGCTCCAGCTTGGCGCGCAGGGACAGGTTATCCAGGTTTTTCTCACGCGCTTCCTTGCGCTTCTGATCGACATGGGCATCCAGACCGACATTCACAACCGATTTCAGAGCGGAGCCGCCGAGCTGGGTCAATTGCCCCACGCCTGGGATAAAGCCGACAGCGCCGATCCCCATATCCATGACAGCGTTCGTGCCCTTCTGGACGCTTTCCGCTTTGCGGACCTTGGCGGCGCCTCGGGCGTTGGTCGCCATGGAGCGCAGCAGCTTATCGTTTTTGATTTTTTCCGCGTCGCCGGATTTGGCACGCCGCTCTTCATCTTCAGCGATCATGCGGCCTGCCCGTTCGGCGGAAAGGCGGTCAGAGGTCGCGTCGTATCCTTCGATCGCGGCTTCGGTTCCCTTTGCAGCGCCATGAATGATCTGTAAGCCGTTGGCGGCGGCTCCGAGTTTGTCGCCGACAGATTCCGATACCGAACTGAATTGCCCGACGATGTTTTTAGCTGTTCCGGCGGCGTCCGAGCCCCAGTCGCTGAGGTGCTTGGCAGACGCCAGCGCTTTCCTGCCGACAGATAAGTTATCGTCCGTCAGATCGGCCTTCATGTCCTTTACCGTATCAACGGTATTTTTGACCGTACCGATCGAGCTGGTGAGCGCTGAAGCGTGCCCCATAGCGGTGGAATCATTCAGTGCGCCTGCTTTTGCGCCGAACTTGCCGAGCACATAGCTTTTGTCCTCCCATTGGGAGGCAAGCGCCTCTACGGTCGAACTGAAATTGTTAAACTTGTTGGTAGCCTCCAACCCGACGTGCAGCAGGTTCCCGCCAAGGGAGTCCCCGCCGATGCCGTCCGCGCCCAGACGGCGGTCGGTCGCAGAGGGGCGGTTTTCCGGCCCATAGGGGACAGGCTCTGGCTTGTGCCTGCGCCTGCGCCGCGCCTGCACCGGACCGGACATGCCCGCGGATGCGCAAACCGCCGCCGCGCCGGGGGTCGCAGCTGCGCCCGGATAGATGCTCTGCCCCATGGCGGCCATCATGCCCTCACGGTCGGCGCGGGATTCGAGCGAGTTGTTCTCCAGCAGGCCGGAGCCGCGAACCTCGCCGCGTGCCTGGCTGACGACGTGGCTCAGCTCATGGCCCAGCAGCGCCTGTCCGTGCATGGAGACGAGGTCAAGCTGTCCGGGGGCAAAGGCGATATGGCTGCCCTGCGCAAGCGCGTCCGCGCTTGCGTCCGCAACCGCCTGGCTTTCATACAGCTTGACGCCCGACAGGTCAGCGCCGAACGCATTTTCCATTTTGGACTGGATCGCCGCAGGCAGATCGACACGGCGGCCGGATTGCTCAACCTGGGACAGGTCGGTTACCCCGCGCAGCGCATCCTGCTGCGGCGCCTGGGTGGCTGCGGCGCGTCTGTGCGGCACGGTACGCGCGGAAGGCATTGCTTTCTTTTGATAGGTTTGCATAGCTGTCACCCTTTTCTCGGTTGATGGGTTCTCTGCGGAAGGGGCATTATCGCGCGAAACGTTTCCGGCATGGTACAGGACAGGGCGGAAACGGCAGGAATGCACAATGCTGCGGATTATTCTATTGTCATTATAGCATAGCGGCATTTGCGGGTGTCGTGCATGTTGCTACACTTTCGGGCCGTTTGTGCGCAATTGCTTAAAACCGGATTTTTTTTCGGGTACAATCAAAACAGCGGAGGCGGGAGCCTGCGCTAAATCGGTCAGGATACCTGGTGGGGGCGTTCATCAATGAAGCTGGCGGTATGCACCGCGCAGGCGGAGGAGCGAGACCGGCTGTGCGAATGGCTTGGACAGTATTGCAGACTTTGCAGCTTGCCCATGACAGTGGAATGTATCGATACGCCGCAGCAGCTGTCCCGGCAGATGCCAGGCGCGATACAGATCGCTTATATCGGCTTTGGGAGCAGTGCGGGCTTTTTGGCTGCCCGCGCGCTTCGCGAACGCGACCGCGCCTGCCGCATCATCCTGATCGACGATACCACACAGTATGCCATACAGGGGCTTCACCTGCATTTCGCAGACTTCATCCTGCGGCCGGTGGAGTTCCGCCATGTGACGCGCAGCATGCGTTTGGCGCTGGAGCGGTTCTGAAGCAAACGCGGGGAGGGCTGGTTTTGCAGCATGCTTGGGTAAAACGCAGGCAGAAGCAGGCGGCTCCGCCGGCGGCTTCGGAAAAGGATACGCGCCGCCAGCTTGCCTGGGCGGCGGGCAGCGAGTATTTTGCAAACCGCGATCCGCTGTATCACGTGACGGAAAGCTTTCAGCAGACCTTCGACGAGATTGGACGGCGCCATGCAGCTGAGATGGCCGGAGAGACCGTCGGCGGCTTTGCCCGTACGGAGCAGGCTGCACAGCCGCCGGGCAGGGCGGAGGCGCAGACCGGGATGGCCAAGGACCCGCAGAAGCCCGATCCGACAAGCGCCAAAGAACTCTACCAGATGCGCTGGCCGGATAACCAGGACATGGTGCGGCGCTTTTCCGAAACGGCATTCCAGCGCGGGACGCTGGCCGGTGCGGTGATGGCGGGGACGGGCAAGATGATGCTGGTCTCCTGCCTCAAGCGTACGGTCGGGCAGTCCCAGCCGGTCCGGGAGCAGCAGCGGCGGCTGTTTGAGGGCGGTTCGCAGCAGCGCATCATCCCCGGACACGGGCCGGACAACGTGGTGTTCAACCGCGGCTTTGCGGACAGTGCGGTCGGTCTGGTGGTCGATACGCTCGCGGAGGCACGGCAGGTGGTGGAATCCATGGCCGACCTTGCGGCCGGCAAAAGCGACATGGGTAAGGAGGGCGGCGCACAGACGCTGCGCAAGATGTACCCGTTTTTGGATGACAGCCGTGAGCGGGAACTGGCAGCGCAGTACAGCGCGCGCCTGCGGGAGAGCAGCGACGCCGGGGAACGGCAGCTGCTGCAAAACGCCTATGTGCGCGTGCAGGCGCTGATCGGCAAGAAAGCCCAGATGCGAAATGAATTTATCAACAAGCTGCGCCTGATCGCGGACCGCGCGACCGAAGCGCTTACCTTATTTGAGACCCCTGGTTTTGCCGACGAGCTGGTGCAGGCGGTCAACCAGACCGAAGCGCCGCCCGAGCCGCCGGACCAGCCGGAAGGCGATGGGCAGGACAAGCCGGAAGACGGGGAGGATGGCAATGCAGCAGACTGAACAGAGCGTTGCAAAAACATCCGAACTGCATCCCAAGCAGGAGCAGAAGGACGCTAGGCAGCAGAAAACGGAGAGCGGGCAGCAGATGCTGCTGGCCTTGCGGGCCGTGCAGGCGGGCGTACCGCTGACCAGCTTACCCGCTGCGATGGTGCTTGCGCTTTCCGCACAGCTGGGCAACAGCGCGCTGCTTGACCTGATGGCGCAGCAGGGGAAACAGATCGAAACAGTCACGGCGCTTCCGCCGCCGGATGCGGTGCGGACAGCGCCGAAGGATATCGCGGCAGCGCCCGCTGCTGCGACAGACCCGCCCGACTGGGCGGCGATGCCCGCGGTACAGGCCGCGCCGGCCAGCCCGGCCGGACTTGCTGCACAGGGAGGTGCTCCATATGCAGGAGGATGAATGCCGCAGGCTGCTGGAAGCGCTGCTGCGCGACAGCGGCGTGCAGTGGGAGCAAAGCGGCGAATGGACGCGTTTCCGCTTCCGCGAGGGTGCGATGGTGTGGGAGCTCGCCTGCCGGTGCAGGCGCGGCGAAGTGCTGGCATACAGCCGCTATCCCATGACCGCATTTGACCGTGCGGCGGCGCTCAGTATGTGCAGCGAGGCAAACGGCGCGCTCACGCGCGGCGCGATGTTCCTGCAGGGCGAAACGCCGGTATTCCGCATCCGTGCCGATCTGGGAGACCCCTACGGCGCGCGTGAGCGGCTGGCGGAGACGCTGGAATACAGTGCGGCGGCGATGGCCCGCTATTGGGGCGGGTTCCAGAAAGCCTGCCGCGCATGACAACTTTTTTGTGCGGGATCGGGTTTGAGAAATAAACCGGGCGACCCGAGGCCTGGTTTATTTCTCAAACATCCGCGAAAATAGAAGCAGACCCAAGTATTATTCAGAAAGGAGGGGAGCTTCACGGCCGGGCCCCCAGCCAACAACAATGGCGTGAAGCAAAAACATGGCAGAATATTTATCCCCAGGTGTGTATGTGGAGGAGTATGACTCAGGCGCGACCCCGATGCAGGGCGTCAGCACCAGCACGGCGGGTTTTGTCGGCCTGGCGGAGCGCGGCCCTGTGATCGGCCAGCCGCAGCTGGTCACCAGCTTTGCCGACTACACGCGCATGTATGGCGGCTACCTGAGCAAGGCAGGCTATGGCGATGCCCGTTATCTGCCCTATGCGGTCGAGCAGTTCTTCATGAACGGCGGCGCGCGCGCCTATATCATGCGTGCAGTGCCGGGTGATGCGAAAGCAGCCAGCCTGACGACCGGCGTGCTGCGCGTGACCGCGGCGAACCCGGGCGCATGGGCGGAAAAAATGCGCGTGACCGTGGTACCGTCCAGCAAGGCGAAGACCCAGGTGTTCGATGTGGATGGCGCCGACCTGACGCTCAAGAATGCAGACGGCTTCAATGCGGGCGATGTCGTCGAACTGTTCGACGGCAAGACCACCGCGTATGCGACCATCAAGAGCGTGCTCGATAAGGTTATTACGCTGGACGCTCCCTGCACGCTGGCAGTTGCCGACACCAAGGTCGGCACCAGCAAGTACATCCGTACCTGCGAGATCACCATCACCGCCCGTCTGGACGACACGGTGGAGACCTATGAAAACCTGTCCCTCAAGCCGGAGGCGCTCAACTACGCGCCGGTCAAGACCGCAAAAAGCGATCTGATCCGCGTTGAGGTGCTGCCGGGCAAGCCGGCGGCAGCCGCTGCGCCTGCAGTAAAGGACGAGAACAAGGACAACAAGGATAAGAAGGATGCCCCGGCGGCGGCACCGGCTCCGGCCAAGGCTGCCGGCATTACGCCGTACGACCTGTGCGCCGGTGTGGGCGAGGGCATGGTGCTCACGCTCGAGGGCGGCAGCGACGGCTCGGTCCTGAACGTCACCCCGGACGCTTACATCGGCGCGGACGACGGCCCGGGTAAGCGCACCGGCCTGCAGGCGTTCCAGGAGAACGGCGTGGTATCCGTGCTGGCGATCCCCGGCGTGACCGCGCCTGAGGTGCAGGCGGCGCTGATCGGTTTCTGTGAGAACCGCAAGAGCTGCTTTGCCATCCTCGACGTTCCGATGGATCTGAAAAAGACGAACGACGTTGCGACTTTCCGCGATATGTACGACTCGACCTATGCGGCAATGTACCATCCGTGGCTGCAGATGTTCGACGCAGGCGCGAAACGCACGGATTACTTCCCGCCCTCCGGCGCGATGGCCGGCATCTATGCCCGCAGCGACAACAGCCGCGGCGTACATAAGGCCCCGGCGAACGAGGTTGTCCGCGGCTGCACCGGCCTGTCCTGCAACTATAACGTGGGCGAGCAGGACATCCTCAACCCGATCGGCGTCAACCTGATCCGCGCGCTGCCCGGACAGGGCATCCGCGTATGGGGCGCGCGCACCATCAGCTCGAACGGACTGTGGAAGTACGTCAACGTACGCCGCCTGTTCATCTTTATCGAGGAGTCGATCAAGGCGAACACCAACTGGGTGGTATTTGAGCCCAACAGTGAGACGCTTTGGAGCCGCGTGACCCGCACGATCGAGACCTTCCTTGCGACCTGCTGGCGCGACGGCGCGCTGGCCGGATCCAGCCCGGAACAGGCGTTCTTTGTGGAATGCGGCCCGACGACCATGACCCAGGATGATATCGACAACGGCCGTCTGATCTGCCAGATCGGTATCGCTCCGGTCAAGCCCGCTGAGTTCGTGATCTTCCGCATCACGCAGAAGACCGCGACCGGCGAATAAATAAAGCCCACTGCTGGCAGAAAGGACGAACATAAATGGCAATCAATTATCCATATAGAGTATTTCGATACCAGGTCGAGATCGACGGTATCAGCCGCGCGGGCTTTTCCGAGGTTTCGGGCATGAGCTCTTCGGTCGATGCGGTCGAATACCGCGAGGGCGACGACCTGCGCAACACCCCGCGCAAGCTCGCGGGCCTGACCAAGTTCGGCAACGTCACCCTGCGCTGGGGCGTGTCCGACGATTCCGACTTCCTCGACTGGGTATACTCGGTCGCGCCGACCAACACCGCGCCCCCGACCGGCATGGTGCGCCACAATGTGACCATCACCCTGATCGACGACGCAGGCAACCCGGGCCCGTCCTGGAACCTGATCAACGCGTGGCCGGTGGGCTACACCGTGCCGGACCTCAACGGCATGGGCGGCGAGGTTGCGATCCAGTCGCTCGAGCTGTGCCACGAGGGCCTCGAGCATACGCCGGGCGGCGTAGCGGGCGAGCCCTCCACGATCTGATTTTCACCGCTTTGTTGTTTCGGCCAAGTGCCCCGGCTTTCCGCCGGGGCGGCCGGAAGCGCGCGGGAGGCCGCTTGACAAAGCGCCCGCGCACTTCCGACCCTTTTAACCGAAAGGAGAAGCCAAATGGAAACCGAATTTGAGTTTGAACTGCCGCGCGGCTATGTCGATCAGAACGGCGACGTGCACCGCCGCGGAACCATGCGCCTGGCGACGGCGGCGGACGAGATCCTGCCCCTGCGCGACCCGCGCGTGCAGCAGAATTCCGGCTATCTGACCATCATCCTGCTCTCGCGCGTGATCACGCGGCTGGGTACGCTCAGCAGCATCAATACGCGGGTGATCGAGAACCTGTTTACCATGGATCTTGCGTATCTGCAGGACCTGTACCAGCGGATCAACATGTCCGAGCTGCCGGTCTATAAGGTGACCTGCCCGCACTGTAATCAGGAGATCGAGGTGCCGCTGGATTTTTTGTTGAGCTAGGACTGGTGCTGTACCCGCAGGAGCGCATGTATCAGGAGATGACGTTTCTGTCGTACTACCTGCACTGGTCCCGGGACGAGGTCATGGGCCTGAACCATCTGGAACGCCGCAGGTGGTGCAGGGAGGTCTCGGCTGTCAACAAAAAGCTCAGCAATACCGAGCAGAATACCTTTGAATTTCGCTGAAATAAGGGAGGCTGGTCAATATGGGCATCACCTATCAGGAACCCTTTAAGGCTTTCCGGTTTTTGGTGGAGGTGGAGAGCGGCGGCGTGGCTGTCGCGGCGTTCTCCGAGTTTTCCGGCGTAAAAATGGAGGTCGATACGGTGCAGGCGCGCTCCGGGAACGATAACCGGGGCGTGCAGGAGTATATCCCCGTGCTGACCCGTTTTGCCCCTGTCACGCTGACCAAGGGCGTTGTGGGGGACAATGATTTTCTGGACTGGCTTTTTTCCGCAGCCGCAGGGCCGGAGACCGGGCCAAGCGGGGCGAACCTGCGCCGCACGCTCAATATTGTGGCGCTGGATGATAAAGGCAACCGCGGCGTGACCTGGTCGCTGAAAGATGCGCTGCCGATCGGCTATGAGCTGACGCCGATGAGCGGCGGGCGCAGCGAGGTGCTTTCTGAAAGCCTGACCTTTGCGATCACCGGCATGGAGCGCATCACGCATGAGCCGCCCCAGCCATAAACATAACGAACTGCCCAGCCGGGATACAAGGAGGTGTACTGCGGCATGGCGTATTTGTCGGGCGCTTATTTCGAGGTGCTTCTGATCGGCACAGGCGCTGTGCTGGAGGGGAAATTTACCTCGGTTTCCGGCCTGGATATGGAGATTGAATACGAGGTGTTCAACGAAGGCGGGCTGAACTACCCGCGGTTCTTTTTCAAGCAGAACAAGCCGCAGGTGCTTGTGCTCGAGCAGGGCACGGTGACCAGCGTGGATTCGGTCTCGCTGCTGATGAACATGTGCAATCTGGGCATGTCCATCCCGCTGGCGGGCACGGTCATTCTCAAGGACAGCTTCGGCACACCGCAGCGCACCTGGTCGATTGTGGGCGCGTACCTGCAGAAGTATGTGGGTCCGTCGCTGAACAGTAACCAGGCCGCACTGGCGGTCAGCCGGATCGAACTGATATACAACGGGTGCTGCTGATGGATTCGATTGCCGTAACAAAACCGGATATGGCGGTGACAAAAAGGGACAGGCTGGGCCTGTCTCTATTTGGGCTGCTGTCGCTGGCGTTCGGCGATGAGGTGCGCACCCGCAGCGCCTGGCAGACCGGGCTGTACCGCGAGGTGCCGCTGGAGCTGCTGGAGGAGGACGAACCTGTCCCGATATCCGGGAGCGAACGGGAGCTGCATCTGGATGTGGACCTCAAGGTGGTTCTGGAAAACCTGAAGCAGGAGCACAAGCAGGCGGATAAGCGGCAGAAACAGGCAGCAGAGCGCATTCTGGAGCGGGTTTACCTGCTTGAGCGCCGCATCAGCGAGGCTGCGCCTGCAGGGACGCATATCAACGTGCGGATCGACCCGCTGCAGGCAGGACAGGCTGCAGCCCCAAATGGACAGACCGCAAATATGTCTGCCGCTGCAAAGAAGAACGGGGCGACGAGTGAAGCGCAGGCCGTTCGGGAAAAGGAAATCTTATCGGTTATACGGACGGCAGTGGCCGAAAAAGACGCGCAGCAGCGGCTGCAGGCAGCGCAGATGGAAGAAAAAGAGCAGGCTGGCCGTGCGGCATCCATCGCCCGCGTTATGCACCGCAGGCAGATCGGCACTCAGGCCGCAGCCGCTGTGCGGCAGGCGCGCCGCGCCGCAGACGGCAGCTTGTGGCGCACCGTGAAGCAGGAGCAGCCGGGACGGCTTTCCGCCCCGCTTACGCCGGTTTCGTGGAGCACGGCTGCCCCGGCGGGTGAGGGCTGGACGCCCCGCTGGCAGGAGGAGCATCCGGGCTTTGCCCCCAAAAACGAGCCGGGCGGCGGCCAAGCCGCAGGCGGGAGCATCCTGCTGCCCGACCAGCTCCGCCTGCGCAGGCAGCGCGCACTGCAGCAGGCTGCAGAAGCGGCAGCGGAGCCGTTCGTAGCCGACATGCGTACGGCAGACGGGTCGCTGGTTCATCCGGACAACGCCATACCGGAGGCGGCCGGCATCCGGCAGGACGAGACGGTGCGGCTGTTAGTACAGCGGCTGGACCGTGCAGTCGAGCAGGCGGTCAGGCGGCCGGTACGGCGGCAAACCGCTGACACAGCCAGTGGCGCCTCACCTGTGCAGCAGGAAAGCCCGGCAGAGGATGCCCGCATGGCGCAGCCCTCCGGGAAAACGGACAGTATGCGTCCGGCACGAGGGCGTACAGCTCCAGCCGCGCGGAAAGCGCAGGCGGAAAAGCAGGCCGCTGCCGCACACGGTGAACCGGATGCGGCGTCCTGGCCGCAGGAGGAGCGCGATGATGCCGCGGTCTCTGGATCAACGGCAAACCGGACAGAAACAGCCGCAGCCCGGGCAGAGCGTCCCGGCACAGCGGATCAGAACGAGCGTCCGGCGCAGCGTGCACAGGGTGGAACAGATACAGCAATGCAGGCGGTTCCGTCGGGGGCTGATGCACCACAGACGGGATTGCCGCAGGAAGCGCTGCTGCACCGCGCAGACGGGCAGGACAGCGTACAACACGTCGGCAAACTGGACGGCAGAGCATCTGTACAAGGACAGGCCGATCAAGTTACACCAAAAGCACAGGAAGGCAAGCGAGCTGTCAAGATACATATGCAACAACCGGATGCCGCATCCCGTCGGAGCGAGCAGCCCGTCAGCGGAACTTCTGGTGCGTCCGCCGGGCAGACAGAAGCCCGGACGGCTTCTGCTGCAGCCCGGATGGAGCAGCACGGTGCAGCAGTGCAAACAGCCCAAACGGAGCAGTATGAGCGGGAAACAATAGGCACAGAGCGTCAGGCGGCCCTGCCGGGTGCTGCTGCACCACAGGCGGCGCTGCCGCCGGAAGCGCTGCTGTACCGCGCGGAAATGCAGGACAGCAACCCGGCTGCGCAGAGGGGAACATCATCTGCGCCGGGACAGGAGCGTCCGGACAACAGGACACTGACCGGGCGGGACAAACCGCAGAGTGCGGATACGGTTTCCACGGCAGCCCCCCTGGCGGGGACAGCGCCGCAGAAAGCGGCTGCCCCGGAAGCAAGGACAGCCCCCTCCCTTATGACGGCAGGCCAAAACGCGCAAAAACCTTCCGGTACGGATCGGCAGGAGCAGGAGACCGATGCGGTGCCGCAGGCAAAGACAGCACCGCGCGCCTATGCTGCACCAAATGAGCAGCCCGCACTTCCGGCTGCGCCTTTGATCCACCGGGAGACTGCATTTGACCTGGAACAGAATAACCAGCCGGGGCAGACTGTGCCCGGGCTGGGGGAAGAACGGTCCGCACCTGTACCCAAACAGGCACAGCCCCACCCGGAGCGGGCCGCTGGACGGCAAGCCGATACACGGCTGGCCGGAGCAGTAGGCCGGGCTAGGGATGCCTCCTCAGCGCAGCAGCCCGCCGGGGCAGATGCCGCAGTGATGACGGACAGCCGCACAGCAGAACGGCCGATGCATACAGCTGTTTTGCCGCAGAAAAGCGGCGAGGCGCAGACGGCTTTCGACCACGCGCTGCCTGTAAAAACAGCAGGGGCGGAGGGCTATGCTGCGTCCGAGCCTTTGACATGGCGGACGGATGCGGAGCCTTCCGCGCCGCAGGAGCAGCGCACGGAAACGGCGGGCAAGGCCCAGAACGCTGCCGCAGCGCCTGCCGACACCGCATATGCAGAGGGAAAACAGCAAACAACAGCCGTTCTGTCCCATAAGGGGCGGACGGACGAGATCGAATATTCCACAGCGCATCCCAGCCGCAGCATAACAGGAAAACCGTTGTCTGGACACGGTCCGGCGCCGGGAAACGCAGGTGGTGCCGCGCAGGCGGATGCCGGACTGGTTTACCGGACGGATACGGCACAGGAACGGCAAAACGGTCTGCCTGTACAGGCCAAAGCGATCGTGACGGCCGCCGCGGGACACGGACAGCCGTCGGATCGGCTGCGTACGGCGCTGCGCCGTTCGACGGAGGAAATCCTGGCCCGGCCCATGAAACCGGTGCAGACCACGCTGGTTCGTCCACAACAGGCAGGCAATACAGCAGCGGTGCGTCCGATGGAGACATTTACTGATGCTGCTTTGCAGCCGGGAGAAACGGCTTCCCGGCGCGCGGCAGTGATGGACGGGAACGAGCTGTCCTACCTGCCGCTGCAGCCTGCGGAGCAGAAAACGGATCAAAAAGCATCCTCCCAGGCAAGCGCACTGCCGGATTGGGCGCAGCGTTTTCTGCAGCAGCCGGCGGGTGCAGACAGGCAGAACACGCAGCGTTTTTCGGCGGTGCAGCAGCAGCCGGCGGCTGTGCCGCCGGGGCAGATCGAATGGACGGCGCCGGGCGCCGTGCCGAAGGCAGCGCCGATCGTCTTCCGCGAAAACAAACAGCCGGAAGCGCAGCACCCCGCAGCGCCAGCGCGTCTGAGCGACAGCGAGTTGCGCCGCGCGGCGGATAAGGTATACCGCATGATCGAGGATCGCCTGCGCCGTGAGCTGCGGCGCAGCGGAAAGTAAGCAGAAAGGAGCCGGACGATGTTCGTTGGCGTACCCAATCCCAATATCCTGATGCCTCTGGAAAAGATGACCATCACGGTAACAGAAGGTAAAAAAAAGGGAGAGAAAATCACGGTCCTTTACAACCCGGAACAATACGTGCAGTCGCGCAGCGTGAACATGACAAAAGAAAATGCGTTCGGAGCGAATGGGCAGGAGTCGCAGATTCCATCCGGAGATTCAGAAACACTGAGCTTTACCTTGTTTTTCGATACCATGTCCGCAGGTGCGGAGGTTGGCGGGGACGAGATAGAACGGACGGTATTCGCCGCCAACAGCCTGCTGCCGTCGGCGGCAAAGATGGATGTGCGCAAGTATACAAAGAAAATCTATAATTTGATGCGCTTCGATGCCTCTATCCATTCCATTCCGCCGCTTAAGCTGGAATGGGCATCCCTGCAGTTTTATGGTTATCTGGCGCAGTGTACCCAGACTTTTACCAAGTTTAGCGAGATGGGTACGCCGGTGCGGGCGACGATGGAGTGCGTTTTCCATCAGGTCACAAACCTGCTCAAGGACGCGGAAATGGATCCGCTTGAATCGCCGGATACGACCAAGTACCGCACGGTGGTGCAGGGGGATTCCCTTTGGGCAATGGCAATAAAAGAATACGGCCAGCCTGAACAGTGGCGCACGATCGCAACAGCAAACGGGCTGTCGAACCCGCGCCGCCTGCGTTCGGGAGAACGGCTCGTCCTGCCGGCGATTGACTGATAACACGGAAGGAGGCGGACGGAATTGGATACATCGAGCTATACCTACAAGGCGCTCCAAAAAAAATATGTCAATTTTATCACGCCCGCCCTCGAAGTCACAATCGGCAATACCACCTATTCCAGCAAGGAGATCCCGATCCTCAATCTGGAGGTCGAGCTGACTGCGGACGGCAGTGCAGGCGGATGCACTTTTACAGTTGACAGCCAGTATAAGGCCGAGGCAAGCCGGTGGAAAAACGATTTTGACAAATCGGTCAAAATCGGCGCCAAGCTGGCGGTCAGGGGCGGCTATGTCAAAATGGAGGAGATCTTCTACGGATATATTGACGACTATTCTTTTGCCTACAGCGGTGAGGAAGGACCGAATATCGAGATCAACGGCATAGACGGCCTTGGCTATTTGATGAGCATGCGGGAACCGCTGTATGCGGGACAGCAGAAGGCAAAAAACATTGTGGAAGACATATTGAGCAAAAGCGTAGCGGCCGGCTATGCCAAAAAAGCAAAAGTGGGCATGCTTTCCGGCTTTGAGACTCCCATTATCAAAGAGCAGATCGATGACTGGAGCTTTTTGAACCTGATGGCCGGGCGGTATGGGGCGACCCTGTTTGTTGTGGATGGGGAACTGATTTTTGACGATGTCGTCTCTGATACCAAGCCACTGCTCAAGCTGGCAGTCGGCGCAGGCCTGCGCAGCTTTACAAAACGCGTTTCACTGGCGCACCAGGTCGGCAAGGTAGAGATCTGGGGACGGGATGTGAACCAGAAGCCGATCAAAGGGGTGGCGGATGCGGTTACAGTTGGCGGAGCAGAGGGAAAATCTGCGGCGCAGCTGGTTTCCGGCCTGAAATCGGCGGTGCTGCGCGAATACAGCGAATACGTCCGCACACAAAAAGAGTGCGAATTGATGGCACAGAACCGCCTCAACGGGATCGCAATGGGGCTGGTGTCGGGCGAAGGCACCTGCATCGGCATCCCGGAGATCATTCCCGGGCGTTACATCGAAATCGACGGGCTGGACGACAGCACAAACGGAAGCTATTTTATCAGCCGCGTCAAACACCGGTTTGACAGTGCAGGATATTCCACCACGTTTGAGGTCAAGGGGGCGAAAACCAAATGAGTATTGCAGAACAGCTGGATTCGCTTTCCCGTGAGATGGGGATGGGCCTGCGCCGCGGCATGGACCGCCGCGGGCTGACACTCGCCAAAGTAACCAACGTGACTGATCCGGAAAAGTTCAACCGGGTCAAGTGCCTGCCGATCGGATCGGAAAATACAGAAAGCAAAGAGGAAACCGACTGGTGCTATGTGATGGCGCCCGCGGGTGGCATGGAGCGGGGTATTTTCTGGTTCCCGCGGCTGGATGATCTGGTCGTCCTGGCTTATCTGGACGATGATCCCCACCGCCCGCTGGTGATCGGCAGCCTGTGGACGACGGAAGTCAAACCGCCCTATACCATCGAGGAGGGCAAGGTGCAGGAGTATGCCATGCGTACCCCTTCCAAAATCGAGCTGCTGATGCATGATGAGGAGAAAAAGCACAAGGTCACGCTGACCCTGCCCTCCGGCACGACACTGGTGCTGGACGATGAAACGCAGAAAGTCGAGCTGCGGGATAAAGAAAGCAAAAACGCCCTGCTGATGGATCTGAAAGAAGGGAACATCTCGCTTACGGCGGCAAACAAGATCGAGCTTTCTGCCGGCGGCGAGGCAACCGTCACGCTGGAGAAAGCAGGAAACATTACAATTAAGGCCAGCCAGAAAGTCGCCATGGAAGGCGTCAATGTAGAAGAAAAGGCAAGCGCAAACCTCAAATTGGAGGGAGCGACGGCTGCGGTCAAGTCGAGTGGAACGCTTGAGTTGACCGCCACCGGGAATACGACGCTCAAAGGGCTGATGGTCAACATCAACTAACCAGAGCGGACAGGAGCTTCGCGCGGCACAGGCCGCGGAAAGGAGTGGAAGCAAGTGAACGGCAAGGAGTTTTTGGGACGGGGGCTGAAGTTCCCGCTGCAGGTGGACCCGCGGACCGGAAAATTTGCCATGGTCGGGCAGGAAGAGGATATCCGCGAGGCCATCGGCATCATCCTGAATACCGTACAGGGCGAGCGCGTGATGCGGCCGGGCTTTGGCTCCAACGTGATCGAATACACCTTTGCCGCCGCCTCCAGCTCCATGCTGAACAGCATCGCCTACGAGGTGCGTGAGCAGCTGCTGCTCCAAGAGCCCCGCATTGAGGACGTGGAGGTGGACTGCCGCGAAATGAACCGGATGACCGGGGCCATCGTGGTAGAGGTCAGCTATACGGTGCGCAGTACCAACAACCGTTATAACCATGTTTATCCGTTTTACATGACAGAAGGCTCGGAGGGGGGTAACGTGCTGTGAAAACCCCTTCGCTGGATCCGCGCACGCTGGAAGAGCTGCGGCGGGAGGTCAGGGCGCTTGCCGCATCCTATACGCCGGAATGGCGCTTTGAGGATACACAGAATGACCCGGGCGCGGCGTTGGCCGAACTGTTCTGCGGGATGTTTGAGCAGACGGTCGACCGCATCAATTCCTTGCCGGAAAAGTTGTATACTGAGTTCCTCAACCTGATTGGATTCCGCCTGCCGGCCCCGGCTCCCGCATCGGGTACGATGCAGTTCACCGCGCATGAAACCGTGGAGAAGCCGGTGCGCGTGCCTGCAGGCACGCAGGTGTTTACGCCGGACGGACAGGGTGACAACATCATTTACGAAACCGAACGTGTGATCGAGGCTACGCCTGCGCGTCTGCTGGATATTTTTTACGTCGACGGTACGGGTGACCGGCTGGAACGGACCGACCTGTCGCGGCCGCAGCGCTTCTTTACCCCATGCGGGGAAAACCTGCAGCGCCACCGCTTCTGGTTCAGCCAGCAGGATGTGCTGCGGCTGGACTGTCCGTGTACGGTGGAGATTGAGCTGCGGCAGAGTGCGCGCTATCTCGAAGCGGAAAGCGCCAAGCTTCTGGAGAAAATGCAGTGGACCTATCTGCACGAGGGTGAAAGCCTCCCGTTTGATGCGGTGCGGGCGGAAAACGGCAGGCTGATGCTGGAAAAGCGCAGCAGTCTGTCGGTCGATACAGATGCGGCAGGCCGGCGCGCGATCTGCTGCGCGGGGCAGCCTGAAGCTGCGCTGACGATCGAGGGAATCAGCCTGCGCTCTGCGCCGCTTGCGCGCTGCCGGGCAGACCTGCTGTTTTCCGGTGACCTTCCTATCGAATTGCCGGAGGGCGGGTACTGCTTCGGCAGGCAGCCTATGCCGTATGCGCTGTTTTATATCCGCTCGGATACAGTGCTGACCAAGCGCGGAGCGACGGCCAACCTGCGGCTGGACATCACGCCGATTGTGGACGATCCGCCGGAACAGCCGCCGCAGTACAACTTTACGCAAGCGATCATCGACAAAAAGGGCGCGGTCGAGCGCAAGCCGGACGATGTTTCTATCTCGGCCGTGGTATGGGAGTACTATAACGGAACCGGATGGAGGCGGCTGGAGACCGAAGGCGACAGGAACCCGTTCTCCTGCAAGCGGGACGGCGTGCTGGAAACCCGCTTTACCGTACCGGCGGATATCGCGCCGTGCGAGGTCAACGCGGAGGAGGGCATGTACATCCGCGTGCGCGTGGCGGAGGTGGAAAACCGCTTTTCCGACTATGCGCGCTGGATCGTGCCGTTTGTGCGCGAGGCGGAGTTTGCATGGGCGTATGACACCCTTGTGCCCGCAGCGCAGTGCGGAGCAGAGAACAACGGCTGCAGCACGGAGATCGGGGAGGCGGACCGCGTTACAGACCTGCACCTGCCCGCGCTTGAGCCGATGGAGCAGGCGCCGCGCGCCATGTATCTGCGGTTTGACCAGTCGCCGCATGCGATGCCGCTTTCCCTGCTGTTTGAGGTTGTCGGCCGGGTGCCGCTGACCGACAAGCTGATGTGGGAATGCTGTACGGGCGGGCGGTTTGAGGCGGTTGCCGCCGTCGATCTGACGGGCAACCTGCACCACACCGGACAGGTGATGCTGTATCTGCCGGAGCGGCTGCCGCGCGTCTCCCTGTTTGGGGAGGAGGGCTGCTGGCTGCGCGTGAGCCGCAGCTCAGGCTTTCAGGGGCCGGAGCCGTGTGTCGCGTCGGTGCAGCTGAATACCGTGACCGCAAGGCAGCTGCAGCGGGAGCCGGAGCTGTATTTTAACACTGCCCCCTATGATGCGGGCAAGACGGTTACCCTGCTGCGGACACCTGTGGCCTCCTGCGAGGTCTGGGTAGATGAAGCGGGCGCTCTGCCGCTGGCAGATGCACAGCTTCTGGCGGAGCAGCAGCCGGAGGATGTGCGGCTGGAATGGGCGGACAGTGTGCTGACGCACTGCTGGGTGCGGTGGAACCAATGCGACGATCTGGCGCTTGCTGCGCCGGATGCGCGTGCGTTCGTACTCGATCCCTATGAAGGGACGGTGTCCTTTGGCGACGGGCGGCGCGGCCGCGTACCGGCGCCGGGCGACCGCACGGTCTGCGTACGCTATGTCAGCGGCGGCGGCGCGCGCGGCAATGTGCCCGCAGGACAGGTGAATTCCCTGGTCGGCGCGCTGCCCCGTATCAGCAGTGTTGTGAATATCACGCCGATGAGCGGCGGCACCGACCGCTTCCCGCAGGAACGGATCGAAGCGGTCGGAAACAAGCGCCTGCGCCACCGCGGCCGCGCGGCGGGCGCAAGCGATTTTGAAGAGCTTGTGCTGGAAGCTTTTCCGCAGGTGCTGCATGTCAGATGCTTTTCCGGTAAGGATGAAAAGGGAAACACGGCGCCCGGGCATGTCACAGTGGTTGTGACGGGCGTGGACGACGGCAGCGCCGCGGACCGGCTGTGCGACCGGGTCTATGCGTTTCTTGCCGAGCGGTGCAGCTGCTGTCTGACCGCTGAGGGCAGGCTGCATGTTTGCCCGGCAACCGTGATTACCGTGAGCACACGCATTTCGGTTGAACTGGAGGATCTGGACCAGGCGGCAGAGATCCAGCGGGAGGTCATCCGGCGGATCGAATCGCTGATCGAGGACATCTGGCGCCGCCGCCGGATCGGCAGCCAGATCCGCACAGACGAGCTGTGGCGCGTGGTGCGGGATACGCCGGGCGTACATGTGATCGACCGGATACTGACCGAGGGCGCATTCGACGAGGACGGCCGCGCGCGGCTCGTCCCATTGGAGCATGATGCAGAATTCCCGTATGCAGTGGTGCGCAGCGGCGTGCACTATGTGCGGGTGCGATAGAAAAACAGATCAGGAAGGGAGGGTCGGCCTGTGCTGATCCCGCGTAAGCTGGATGACCAGCGTTTTGAAGATATCCTGCATGAGGCGGTCGGCCGCCTGCCGTGGCTGTGTCCGCAGTGGACGGATCATAACGCCCATGACCCGGGCATCACGATCCTGGAGCTGATGGCCTGGTATAAGGAAATGCAGCAGTACCAGATGGACCAGCTCACCCCCTCCCTCCGGCGGGGCCTGCTGGCGCTTGCCGGGGTGCGCCCGGCGCTGCCGCAGCCGGCAGTCTGCGCGCTGGAGACAGACACTGCGCAGGAGCGGCCCGCACTCAGCCGGCTGACCAGCCGGCAGGAGGTATGCTTCGAGCTGCTTGAGCCGGTCGTCCAGCGCCGCACGGTGCTTGAGCGCGTGCAGATCGAGCAGGAGGACAGCCGCACAGATGTGACCGACCTGCTGGCAGGACGCATGGAACTCAGGCCCTTTGTATTCAGCGGACAGCGCGGCAGCGTGCTGCGGCTGGGCTTTTCCGGTGAGCCGGGGCAGGAGCTGCGGCTGTGGTTCGATATCACGCCGCCGATGGGGGCGGAGCGCAACCCGTTTGCCCCGGATCAGGACCCGCCGCGGGAAATTGCGTGGACTTTTGAAGGGTCAGCGTCGGTACAGCCGCTGTCCGATGAAACCTATGCGTTCAGCCGGAGCGGCTATGTGCGCCTTGCCGCGCCGGAGGACTGGCCCGTGGATGCGGACGGACTGCGCTGGCTGAGGCTGGCGCTCGCGCGTGCAGGCTGCGAGGAGCAGCCGCGGCTGTGCGGCGTCTCCGACCGACGGTACCAGGCGGCGCAGCAGCAGACCCGCGCCCGCAGCCACTGGTTCACCGTAGAGGCCGGGGCCGGGCAGCGCGTTGCGCTCGAGGATGCGCTTGCCCGCACGGCGGAGCTCGCGGTGTTCCGGCGCACGGCGCAGGGCTGGGAACAGCTCGCGCAGTATCAGGAGGAAATCAGCGGGCAGGCGCGCGCCCTGGTGCTGGACGCGCAGGGCGTAGCTGCGGACGGCGAAGCCAATATACTGGTGGTCTGCCTGGACCCGGTCAGGGTGCATGACCTGCTGTTTGACACAATGGGCCGGCCGGGGGGGGAGCTGTACCTCAACTTGGACGGGCAGACCGTGCTCCCGCAGCACTTCCGCCTGCTCTGCCAGACACTCGAACCGGACGGCGCGGTCCGCCCGGCAGTGTGGCACTGTGTGGACGACCTGTATGCCTGCGGCCCGCGCGACCGGGTGTTTGCCTACGACCCGGTGCGGGAGACGATCTCCTTCGGCAACGGGCAGTATGGTGCGATGGTTGTGCCGGGCAAGGGTTCTGTGCTGGTGATGGATTTGGTGGTGTCCCGGTGCAGCATGGGTAACATCCCGGCGGATGCCGGCCTGTATTTCGAGGACGGCGGGCAACCGGCCGGCAATACCGCCGCCTGCGGCGGGCAGGACGGCGAGTCCCTTGCAGAGGCGGGACAGCGGCTGCTGCGGCAGCTGCGCCACACGGGCAAGTGCCTCTCCGCTGCCGATTATGAGGAACAGGCGCGGCGGACGCCCGGCCTGCGTGTTGCGGCGGCGAAAGCCCTGCCGGACTATGACCCGCAGGCGCCGGTAGGCGCGCGCGGGCGCGCAATGGTGACCGTGGTCGTGCTTCCGGCTTCAGAGGAAAAACGGCCTGCGCCGGATGCGCGCTTTCTGGCGGCGGTATCCCGCCAGCTGGAACGGCACCGGACGATCGGCGTGCGCACGCAGGTGATCGGCCCGCGGTATGTGGACGTTGATATAGCGGTGCAGGTGCGCACCAACGGGACGCTGGAGGGACAGACGGTTGTATCTGCCCTGGAAGCGAGCCTGTCGGCCGAGCGGGCCGATATCGGTGCACCGGTGCGCCGGAACGATATTCTGGCGCTGCTGCAAAAGCTGCCCGGCGCGCTGGAAGTGCAGCGGCTGGAGCTGCGCGGCGCGGGGCAGAATGTGTACCAGACTGCGGCGGGCGACATCCGCGTACCGCCGGATGCGGTTGCCGTGCTGCGGCGCGCGGATGTGGAGCTGGTCCGCATATAGCGGCCGCCAAGATCCCGTAAAGGAGGGAAAACGTGAGCGCGATTCAGGATTTCATGACATTATGCTGCCGTGAGCAGTGGCGGAACGGGCTGTTCCACCATGTTTCATGCGAGGGCGATGTACTGACGCTGCAGCCGCAGCACCATACCGGAGCGTTCTGCCTGCCGCCCGTGGACAGCGGGGAGAAGGGCTTTGCGTGGAGCAGGCTGATTGTAGACGCTGAGCTGCCGCAGGACAGCGGGCTGCGCATTTATACCCGCTGCGCGGACGAGCCGGACTGGGAGGCATGGAAGGAGCTGCGGGCAGCCTTTGCCGCGCAGGAGGAGGAAAATCCCCTGCCGCTACTGCGCCGCTGCTACGGAACGCCTGAGCCGTCCGGCACGGACTGCTGGCTTTCCGGAACCGGCCGCTACCTTTGGGTCGCGTTTGAGCTGACGGCAACCGGGGCGTGCATGCCTTCCGTCACAGCGCTGCACCTGCGCATGGGCGGCGACCACATGCTCGACTATCTGCCGTCGATCTACCGGGGAGACGATTTCACCCGGCGCTATCTTTCCATTTACAACAGCATGTTTCAGGATATGGAGGATGCGGTGGAGGCCCTGCCGCGGCAGCTGGACGCGGCAAGCGCATCGGATGAAATGCTGGGCTGCCTGGCGCAGTGGGTGTGCATCGAGCCGGGGGAAAAGGATGTGCGTGCGCGTATCCGTACCGCGCTCGGGGACTTTGAATCCATGTATACCGTGGAAGGGGTCAAGCGCAGTGTATACCGCCTGACCGGACGGATGCCGCTGATTATAGAACACTTTTCGGTAGACCCCAACCGGGCGGACTGCCGGAACCCTGTGCTGTACCGCAAGCTGTACGGCGATAACCCCTACCGCTTTTTCATCCTGCTGGATGAGAATGCCTTTGCCAGCCGCGACCGGATGGAATGGTTCCTGGCGCGGATGCAGGACCTGATCCCGGCGGGAACAGAGCTGGAATTGGTAATGCTCAAGCAATGCGTGCAGCTGGACTGGCACACCTATTTGGGCGTGAACTCACGCGTGGGCAGCTATATCCCTGCGGTGATCGACGAAAATGTCACGATTCATTATGATACAACGATCGGAGGAGCCACAACATGAGCAATGCTGATTTTTTTCCCATGGAGCGGAACCGGTATTTTTACGGAAAGCTGCTGACTGTGCGCGATTTTGAAATCGAGCAGCACTATAACCGCAGCAAGACCCAGCTGTTCAACCGGCTGCGCTTCGGCGCGGGCGTGGTGTGCGGCCTTGGCGTTGCGGCGAGCGACGATACGACCCTGCTGATCGAAAGCGGCATGGCGCTGGATTACCAGGGACGCATGATCGTGCTTGAGGAACCCATGCTGCGCAAGCTGCAGATGATCGAGGGACAGGAAGAGCTGCTCGGACAGAGCACCGGCTACCTCTGTATGACCTATGACGAGACCGATATCGAGCCGGTCAATGCGGTGGGCGCAGATACAGGCGAGAGCCGGCAGTTCAATATGACGCGCGAGGGCTGCCGCGTGTACCTGACCGCCCAGCCGCCCGAATACCAGGGCCTGCTGGAGGCCTCCGGGCGCGAGAATGTGACCGTGCTGTATGCCTCGAACGAGCTGACGCTCGTGCTGTCCGTGCCGTCCAATGTATGCAGCGGACAGGAATTTGAGGTACAGATGCTGGTGGTCAAAAACGAAAAGACGCCGCCTGTCCATTTCCGGCTGGACGGCGAGAGCGCATTTGTCGAAAGCGAAAACGGCCGCGTGTGCATGGAGTTCAGTGAAAGCTCGGAGGAAAAGCGCCGCGTCTATACGGCGGTGTTTACGCTCCGCGCACGCCAGCTGCGCGATGTGGACAGCCAGCTGTTCCCCTCCGGCGGCGAGCTTGACCTGGAACTGGGCAGCCACCGGTATAAGAACTACATAGAGGTCGAGGCCAAGGTGCACCTGTGCAGCGATCAGGCGGATATGGATGCGCGCGTGCGCACGGCGGACAATCTGGACCGCCGCCTGCTCGGCCGAGACATCCCGATCTATCTGGCAAAGCTTGAGCTGATCAACTCATCGGGCGGCGTGTTCCTGAGCGGCGTGACCAACCTGCCGTTCGGACAGGCGCTCGGCCGCCAGGCCGGGCAGGCCATCGGGGGCGGCGGGCCGCAGTCGGTCACGACCTCGGTGCGCAGTCTGGAGTACTGGCAGAAGCCGGACGTCAAAGCGGTCTATCAGGCGGCGACCGGGGCGCTCCATTTCGATTTCGGCATCCCGTCCCCGGAACAGTATGATTATGCGGTCGCACACGGCACGGTGGATCTGACCCTGCCGGGCGGCATCCGCGTCAACAGCCGCGTCTACTCGGACGAGATCGCGCACGGGCTGGGTCCCGGCGCGGTGGACATCCGCCTGAGCGTGGAATTCGAGGACAAGACAAAGGAAGGCGAGACTGCGCTGCTGTATGGCAACAGTGAGGTGTTTAAGGGCAAGAATGCGCCGGGCACGCCGCCCTGGGCGGAAGCCGCTGCGCTGGTCTATCCGGAGCGCGGCACCATGCGCATCGGCCTTTGGCTGCATGACAGCGTGGACGGCAACCGCCTGACCGTGCATTATTTCGCGCAGAAGCCCGAACGGGACACCAGCCGCATCCTGGCGCAGCGCAAGGTGAGCATCAGCGTCACGCCGGAGTTCTCGCGCGTCAGTTGCCGCGGCACACTGCGCTTTGAAGCCGATGTGGTCGGCAGCGAGGATAAGAGCGTGCGCTGGCAGGTGCGTGAGGAAAACGGCGGCGTGATCGACCGCAACGGCATCTATCAGGCGCCCGAACTGGCAGGCACGTATGAGATCATCGCTACCGCGGGCGTGGATGAGACGGTGACGGCAAGCGCGTTCGTCATTGTGGAGTAAAGGAAAAAGACGGGAAAGGAGGGGCGCATGGAAACAGTAATGGTACGCGGGCGGTATAAGATCGTTCGCGTGTTGGAGGCGGGAAACGATTATGCCTTTGCGGAGGCCGTGGATATCACGGAGCGTGAAACCCCTGTGCGCCTGCTCAATATCTATGAGGGGACATGGCTGCCCATCTATGCGCGGATCTTCTCCGAGATAAGGGATTGCCCGGCTTTCTGCGAAGCGTTCCTGGCGGAGGAGAGCCTGGCTGCGGTGTTCCAGCCCTGCAGCGGCGTGCCGATTGACCGCGTGTTTTACCGCGGCGCCGACTGGCCGTGGCGCGACCGGCTGGAATTTACCGAGCAGCTGCTGCATCAGGCGCTGGCCATGGCAAACCTGCCGCCGGCAGTCAGCTGCGCAGCACTGCTGGCGGATAATGTGCGGGTGGATGTGGACGAAAAGCGCATTTCGCTGCGGTTCCGCATCCGTCCAATGGAGGATATGAACGCGCGCGAGCTGGCGCTGCTGGCCTCCGACCATGCGCGCAAAATCCTGGCGCCCCGGTTCCGGCAGGGGGATGCGGAATATGCATTCTGCCGCCGGCTGGAGCGGGGGGAGTTCCTGTCCATCGTCCCGCTGTACGCGGGCTGGCACAGGGCGATGGAGGAGATCAGGGCGGAGTACGAAGCGCTCGACCGGAAAAATGCGTTCAAGCGCTGGTTTACATTCCTGTGGAAAAATGTGAAGAGGTTCTTCAGAAAAAACCGGAGGTAAGGCTGTGGGTGCGGCACGAAACAAGATATCATTTATAATTATCGGCGTATTGGCCGCGTTTGTGCTGGCGCTGTTTTTTCAGCCGCTCGCGGCGGACTGTGTGTCCGTTCTGGCGAACGGCTGGGGGACAAAGCGGTATCTTGCTGCGGCGGCAGGCGGTGAGTCGGTCGTGGCGGTCAGCCGCGAGGACGAGGCCTTCCGTGTGACAACGGGCACGCTGGACGGCAGGCGCACGGACGAGAGGACGGTGCATTTGCCGGTTTCGACAGAAACATGTACGGTTGCCGGGCTGTATCCGGCAGCAGACGGGGCGGTGTGGCTCGGCGTTTATGAGCCTGCGGACAGCGCGTCGGAAAATCTGACGGTTTACCGCATACCGGCTGACGGGGAGGCAGAGCGCCTGCTCGTGTACCCCTGTTCCGGTGAAACAGCTGCAGAGCGCAGGCAGGGGACGTTCCTGTCCAGCTTCAGCGAGCAGGACGGCGAGGTGCGGTTTGCGCTGGTAGACGACGGCACGGCGCAGGCATACCGCTACGGCGGCGCGGGAAGCGGGCTGCAGCAGGGCGAAATACAGCCTGCCTATGATGCGTCCACGGCAGCCGTGCTGGCGGATGGAAGCATCGCACTCGGCGGCACGGAGTGGCTGGAGCTGGATGGGAGAAGCGTGGACTTTTCCCTGAATAACTGCATAGTGACGAATTTGACACAGGTTGGCGCGGGTCTTTTTTACATAGACGGTGCCAGCCTAAAGGTGTTTTATTGCGACCTGACCGGAACCGAGTGCGCAGAGGTGTTTGACCTGGGGCGCAGCACGGCGCTGGACGGGCTGAACAGCCTGTCGATCGGCCGGGACGGCAGCGTACTGCTGCTGCGCGACGGGCATACGCTGGAACTGGTGACAGAAAGCCGCACGGTTTCGCTGAACAGCGTGCTGTACCGCTCCGGGGCAGCCGGTATTGCGATCCTGGCCGGCCTGCTGATCGGCTGGCTGCTGGTGACCGCGCTTATCTGGTATCTGCTGTGCGGACGGCGGCGCAGCTATCTGCCGCTGGCGGTCGGCGCAGGCGGCAAGCTGGCTGTGTGCGCGCTGGTGATCGGCGCGCTGGTGAGCGGGCTTGTGGTCAGGCCGATGGTGCGCAGCAACATGGCGCGCGAGGTGGAAAACGTGCTGGCAGGCGCTGCCGTACTGGCGGCGGACAGCGGCGTATCGGCTGAAGAGCTGCCCGCGCAGATCGTGGACAGCCTGACGGCGCTGTCCTCAGGCGATTATGCAGCGGTGACGGCTGCGGTTTATGAACAGAGCGGTGACGGCTGGCTGGTACGCGGCGACAGCGGCACGCTGCCGGCAGGGAGCCGGGCGGCGCTTTCGCCGGGCTTTTCCGAAACGCTTGCACAGCAGGCGGTGCAGGACGGCAGTGCCTTTTCGCAGGAAGGGAACACCTTCCGGCTCTGCCTGTACCGCGACGGGCAGGTGCTTTATGTGATGGTTGCGGACGGCGCGCTGGGCGCGCGTCTGGACGCCGGTATTTCGCGCAGCGTGTCCGGCCTGTGGGCGGGCATCGCGCTGCTTTGGGCGGCGGCGGTGATCACGTTGCTGCTGGTTGGACGCAACCTCGGGCGCGTCGGCCATGCGATGGAGCAGCTGTCCGGCGGGGATATGGAGACGCGGCTCGCCCTGTCCACAGGGGATGAGGTAGAGGCGCTGGCCACATCGTTCAACAGTATGGCACGCGCCATGCAGCGGCAGGAGGACAACCTCGCCGGGCTGATCCGTGCCTATCTGCGGTTCGTGCCCGAGCGCGTGCTGGCGCTGCTGGGGAAGGAATCCGTCCTCGATGTCGACAAACGGACGTTTGCCGCGCGGCGCATGTCTGCGATGATGGTATGGTTCGAGTTCCCGGAACGGGTGTATGACAACTCTACGCGCGCCCTGTTTGAAAGCATCAATGAAGTGATCGAGCGGACTGCTGCGATCGTAGCGCGCAAGGGCGGCACGGTGTTCAACTTTGCCTATAACGGCTATGACGTTGTACTGGACGGCGGGGAGGCCGAGGCGGTCAGCACGGCGGTAGCCGTACAGCAGGAGGTGCTCTCGCTCAACGAGCAGCGCGCGATCGACGGCCTGCCGACGGTCACGCTCCGCATTGCGCTGGATGTGGGCGAAGTGATGATCGGCATTGTCGGCGACGAGAACCAGATGGAACCCGCCACGATTTCATCGAGCTTTACGACGGCGCGCCACCTGATCGGCCTGGCGGGGCGGCTCGAGGCCGGTATCCTGTGCACCGAGAATGTGATCGCGGGTGCAGCGGGCTACGGAAGCCGCTATATGGGCAAGACCCGGCAGGGAGACGACATGCTTCGCGTTTATGAGATATTCGACGGGGATCCGTACGGCATACGCCGGGGCAAGGAGACATCCGGCCGGCAGTTCTCGCAGGGCGTATTCGCGCTGTACAGCCACGATTTTGCGGCAGCCAAGCGGATCTTCCTCGAGTTGGTGCACGACCATCCGGGCGACGGCGGAGCGCGGTATTACCTGTATCTGGCCGACCGGCTTGCGGGACAGCCGGATCAGGAAGTCAGCCTGGAAGATTGAGGGCGGACAGGAGGACTGCATAAATGGGATTGACACAGCTTGATATCATCCGGAAACAGATCGAGTCCGCTGCGAAAAACCGCGCCGCGGGCGAGGCGGCAAAGCTGCGGCGGAAAACCAGCCTGATCGGGGAGATCAGCCGGTTGACCGGCAAGGCAAACCGAACGATTGACCAGGCGGGGCGCGAAGCGGTACGCTGGCGCGCAGGCCGCCGTCCGGATATTCTGGAAGACGAAGCGGAATGGGATGAGCCCGACGAAAGCACGGAGGCGCCGTACATCTGTGCGGACGGCTATGTGCGCCGCTCGCCGGAGCAGCCGCTGTATACGCCGCCGGACTACCGGCGCAGGCTGCTGCGCCGGGCCGCAGGAATTGCAGTAGCCGTGCTGCTGGCGCTGGCTGTGCTGTGGCTGCTGGTCCATTATTCCGTTCTAAGCATTTGAGGCACATACCGCGTAAGCGGTCCATATATCTGGGGAGGAACACGTTTTGCTGAGCCATTTGCTGACACAACTGCTGCGGTCCTTCGGAATTTTTTTCCGTACGATCCGTGCGTTTTTTACCCGCCGGCTGGTGGGTCTGTGGGCGCGTCTCAAGCGGCTCACCAATTTTTCGCGCCAGGCCACAAAGGTGGCTGCGGATTCGCTGCAGTCCGCGGCGGCAATCGCAAAAAAGCCGACCTCGCGCGGCGATTACGTGGAAACCGGGCGATTGTTCATCTCCAAAAAGTTTTTGCTCACGATTGCGGTCGGCATTATCGTGCTGGCGCTGCTGGCATATTTTGTGGCATGGCCGTTTATCCTGAGCCATTTCTTCACCGCGCATTTTTATGTGGAGGATTCCCGTATTGATAACTGGACCGGGCGCGTGGTTGTTTATTCGGATGAGGCAAAAACCATCCCGCTCTACGAGGGCAGGCTGGAGGACGGCCTGCTGCAGGGTCAGGGAAAGGAATACGATGAAACCGGGCTGCTCACCTATGAAGGGGCATTTGTAGACGGCCAGCGGGAAGGAAAGGGCACTGCCTATGAGGCGGGGATCCTTTTGTACGAAGGCGACTTTGCCGCCGGGGTTTACGAGGGGCAGGGCACGCTGTATCAGGACGGTGTGCTGCTGTACGAAGGCAGCTTTTCCGGCGGTGTGCAGTCCGGTGAGGGCACGGAGTATTACGGAAGCGGCAGCGTGCGCTACAAGGGAGTGTTCGCAGACGGCCTGTATGAGGGCCAGGGAACGGAATACGACGAGCAGGGCGCCAAAGTGTATGAAGGCAGCTTTTCGCAGGGGCTTTACAGCGGCGAGGGCAGCCTGTATCCGGCGGAAAACGAACGGATCGACGCGACTTTTGCAGAGGGCGAACCGGATGGGGCGATCCAGTGGTATAAGTCGGACAAGCTGTATTATGACGGCGAGGCAGACGGCATTACGCCTTCGGGCTTCGGCACGCTGTATACCCAGAGCGGCAAGACCGCCTATGTGGGGCAGATGGCGAACGGCACGGTCGACGGCACCTGGCTGGTGGCGCTGACCGCAGATGAGTTCCGCGAGGCGCTGGGTGAAAGCAGCACCATTGACTATGACGACGTGAACAGCGGCTTTGTGATTTACTCACCATCCATCGGCCTGTCCGCGCTGTGCAGCTATCAGACGGCGGACAGTGATCCGGCGGTACATACGGTCTATCTGTCTGCGCCGCGCGAATCCCGTTTTGCGCTGCTGCCGGGACAGGATGGGGTGTCGCTGACAGACTGGCCGAACCCCACTGTGAGCACACGGAGATACAGCGAGACCGACGGCGTGAACCTGGACTCCGGCACATATTCCAGCGAGGTATATGAGCTGGACGGCTGCCGCGCCGAGGTGCTGCGTAAAAATGATGAAGCGGTTCTGCTCAGCTGGGCGCTGACCAGCGCCATGCCGGACTCGGATGTAACGAGCACCTCGCAGGAGGCGCAGGCGGCCGAGGAAGAGCAGAAACAACTGGAGGAATTCCTGGAATCCCTCAGCAATATGTCCGGCACAGGAGCAACACAGACCACATCGGAAAATCCCTATTACGGGCAAACCGCAGTGTCAGATGCGCTGGCCGGCTGTATGAACACGCAGGAGGCGGAGGCAGCGGTCGATGCACTGCTGACCTATTGGGAGAACGCAGAGAGACGGCTTGCACTGGAGAACAATCTGACGCGCACGCAGGAACTGATGCGCGATGCGCAGCGTGCCGAGGCAAGCGGCACGGGCAGCGCGGATGCGGTGGCTGAGCTGGAGGCCCGGCAGAATACGCTGAACAGCCAGATCAACAGCTGCATTGTTGAAATGTCCAAGGCTTCCATGGAGGCTGCAGATGCCGGCGTGAGCGATCCGTCCCTGTATGCATTAAACGAACTCTCTGTTCTGTTTAATCCGATGACGCTGGATACGGATGATCTGGCGTTGGTGGCGACGGCCTATGCGCAGGCGCTCGCAGGGGAAAGCGGGACGCAGACCGGCACGGGCGATGCAGCATCCGGCGATGAAACCGGGGCAGAATCGTCTGTGGACGGGGAGGCGATCCGGCTGTCCCTGCAGACCTCGCTGGCCGACCTTGCTGCTGCATATAACGAAGTGCAGAGCGCGATTACTGCGTATGAGCAGGCGGCAGATGCCGCATCGTCTGCAGCCGGGGCGTATTCGATGGGCACCGGAACGAAGGCGGACTGGTATGATGCCCTGTCCGCGCGCACGGACAGCCAGGTTTCCATCTATGCTGCGCTGCGCGCATTTACCAGCCAGGTCAACGCGCTTAACAGCATGACCGGCGGCTGGGTATCGCGCACGCAGGGGTGGATGACAGATGCGCTGCTGCCGCTTTACAACACGGCCGCGCAATAAGGGAAAGGAAGTGAATGGGCTTGGCTGATTACACCGCCATTGTCGAGGCAGGCAACGCAGTGGTAGACCTGCTGCGCGACAACCTGACCCCTGAGCCGCTGGGCAACCGCGAACTGATCGCGCTGTGCTCCCCGCATGAGAGCGAAAACAACCAGCTGACGCTGTATCTGTATCACATAGAGGAAGAAAACCAGAACATGACAAGCGGCTACTACCAGCTGGACCAGACGACCCAGCGCCGCGCAGCAGCGCAGTTTACGCTGCGCTATCTGGTGACCGCACATTCCAAGGCGCCGGTGCAGCTCCGGCAGGCTGACCAGCACCGCATCGTCGGCGCGGCAATCCAGACACTGCGCGACAATCCGGTCGTGCCGCAGCGGTATCTTGCGGGTTCGCTTGCGGAGGAGCATGCGCAGCTGCATCTGGCGGTGGAAAAGGTGCCGCTCGAACAGCTGCTCAAGATCTGGAACAACACGTCAAAGGAATATAAGCTGTCCTTTGTGCTGATGGTCACCGGCGTGACGATTGCCTCCAAGCGGAAGCGTCAGGTCACGCGCATCACAGACTTCGAGGTCTCGGTCAATCCGGAGACACACGAGAGCCTGGTGCAGCGCAGCGTCAGCGCCGTGCTGCGGCTGCGGGACGGCTTTCTGGGCACGCCGATCGAAAACAGCGGTGCACTGTTCCGCATCGACGGGATGCCCAGCCAGCCGCAGGCCAAGCCGGGCGGGTACCGGGTTTGGACCGGTCTCGCGGAAGGACGGCACACCCTGTCGGTCAGCATGCGCGGTTTCCAAACCGAGGAACTCATCGTGGATATCCGGCCCGGCCAGGTGTGGGAAGGCAGCGCCGACCTCAAGCCCGGGCTGGGCTATCCGTTTGGCAAGGATGCGGTCACCGTGCGCCTGACCGTGACGCGCGGCGGGCAGCCGTTGGCGGACCAGCCGGTATGGCTGGCCGTAGCTGACCCTGCACCGCTCAAGCTTGCGCAGGATAAGGCGGAAAAGGGTGCGCAGACGCTGCGCCTGTTCTGCAGGGGAGAGGCGAGCGCGCTGCCCGTGCCGGGCGTATTCCTGCTGGAGGAAGGGAAAGAGCCCGAGCTGGTGACACTGCAAGCGGTTGAAGGAGAGGACGGCCGGCTGACAGCCCCGCTGGCGCATGCGCATACGCGCGGCAAGGCACTCCTGCCCGCACAGCAGTACCGGACGGACGGGCAGGGCCGCATCAGCGTGATGCTGCGCGAGGCGGCAAGACTCGCCGTGTTCTGCAATGGCAGCATACAATATGCCGAACCCGGGACAGAAGGGGAGCAGACGATCACCCTTCGGTTTTGATAAGGAGAAAACACCATGGCAAATCCAGTAGTCAACACAGCGGTATGCACCTGCTCATTCGGCACCCTGCCGATGGTGTTGCCCGTCACCTCGCAGCAGACTATCACAATGTGCGGCATGACGGCAGCGACCATTATGGATAACAAATGCACGACCTTTGGCATGTGTTCCTGCCCGGCAAACCCGGCAGTCGCCGCAGCGACCGCCGCAGCGATGGGCGTGCTCACCCCAAGCGCCTGCATCCCGGTGACTCCGGCGCCGTGGGCGCCCGGCGTGCCGACCGTGACGGTCTGCGGCAAGCTGCTGCTCAATAACACCAGCAAGCTGATGTGCCAGTACGGCGGCGTGATCCAGGTGAGCATGACGCCGGCGATGACGATCAAAACGCCGTAAAAGAGGAGGGGACGCAATGCGGGCGGAGGAGATCCGGCCGGTCGATCTGACGACCGGCGCAGGCTATGACAGCCAGTGGGCGCTGATGCGCGACCTGTTTGTCTGGCTCGACCTGCGGCTGTACTATTTCTATGCGCACCATCAATGGCTCGGCCCGTCGAGCGAGATGAAAAATATGCTCGGGCTGGTCGTGACGCGCGAGGAATTTGAGCACCAGCTGGCCAAATCCGCCCAGATGGGGCTGGAGGAGGAGCTGGAACCGGAGGAAAGCATCCAGCTTGGAGAGGCGCAGGCGGCGATCTCCCTGCGGCTGGGACGCACGGGCGATGCGGATATCCCGCTGCTGCACCTGTTCCAGCGATGCGGGCTGGATGCGTTCGAGCAGAACTGCGTCATACTGGCGTATGCGGCGGTGCTCGACCGCAAGTATGAAAAGCTGCTCGCCTACCTGCAGGACGACATGACCCGCAAAAGCCCGGGCACTGCGCTGGCGGTACAGCTGTTTATGCCGAAGGGCGGCAATATGGAGCAGTATCTGGCACGGTTCACCTGTCAAGGACGGTTTTCCCGCCTGTTTGAGCGCGAAGCGCTTGCGCGGGGCGAGCTTGTGCTGCACCCGCTGACGCTGGAATACCTTTCGGGCGGGACGATCGCGGACCGCCAGGGGATGACGGTTTTTGACGGCGCAGTGCGCCGTCCGGACGGCCCGCTCATCGTGCAGGGGGACGCCGCGCGGCGGCTGGACCGCATGATGGAGGAGCAGCTGCCCTGTGTGCTCTGCCTGTCCGGCGGGGCGGGCAGCGGCAAACGCTTCCAGATCGAGCACCTGCTTGCACGGCAGAAAAAGCGCGGCATATTCGCCGATCTGGAAGGGGAGGGCTGGCGCGAGCGCGCCGGGCAGGCGGCGCTTGCAGCCTGCCTGCTGGACGCCTACTTGTGCTTTTACCATCTGGACAGGGAAAATGAAGCGGGCGATCGGATCGTCGCGCCGCAGCAGATGGTGGATGTGCTCTGCGGCATGGAAACCGGAAAAGACCGGTTATTCCTGCTTTCCCGTCTGCCGGTGCGGGCGCGGGTGCAGCAGCTGACTGTGGATTTGGAGCTGCCGCCGCTCACGGAAAGCGAGCGGCTTGAGCTGTTCCGCACCCACCTGCGGGACAGCCGCCTCGCCCCCGATGTGACAGCTGAGGAGCTGGCGGCGAAATTCCATTTTTCGCCGCAGCAGATCCGGCAGGCCTCCCGGCAGGCGGCGGGCATGGCGGAGCTGGACGGGAACGATATGCTGGACGGCGTGCAGCTGCATGCCGCCTGCTACCGGCAGGTGGTGCACAAGCTGGGCGATCTGGCGCACCGCGTGCCGGCAGCGTACACCTGGGACGATGTGGTGATGCCCGCCGCACAGAAGCGGCTGATGCAGCAGGCCTGCGGGCATATCCGATACCAGTACCGCGTGTATCATCAGTGGGGATTTGAAAAAAAGGTCGCCTATGGCCGCGGCCTGTCCATCCTGTTCGCGGGCGCGCCCGGCACGGGCAAAACCATGTGCGCGCAGGTGATCGCGCGCCAGCTCAACATGGAGATGTATAAGATCAATATTTCGCAGATCGTCAGCAAATACATCGGCGAGACCGAGAAAAACCTGCAGGCGGTGTTTGCGGAGGCGAAAAACTCCAACTGCATTCTGTTTTTTGACGAATGTGACGCGCTGTTCGGCAAGCGCAGCGAGGTAAAGGATTCGCACGACCGCAATGCAAACGTCGAGGTCGCGTATCTGCTGCAGCAGATCGAGGAATACGACGGGGTGTGCATCCTGGCGACCAACCTGATCGGCAACATCGATGAGGCGTTCATGCGGCGCATCACCTATGTGGTGCATTTCCCGTTCCCGGACCGCCGCATGCGCGAGGATATTTACCGGCACATGATGCCACCCGCCGCCCCGCTGGCTGAGGATATCGACTGGGGCTTCCTGGCGGAGAAGTTCGAGCTGTCCGGCGGACATATCAAAAACATCGTGCTGTCGGCCGCATTCATGGCGGCAGGCGAAAACAGCCCGATCGGCATGCGGCACCTGCTGCGCGCCGCGGTGGGCGAAATGAAGAAAAATGAGATCGTTGTCGTGCGGGAGGAGCTCCGGGAGTATGCCGACCTGCTGGAGGACGAGGGGGAATAGGCCCCTGACGGAGAGGATGCAAGATGAAAAAGCAACAACGCAATACACTGGCCGGCAGGCTGGCGCCGCGGTGCGTGCTGTCGGTCCTGGCGCTGACGGCGGTGGATATCCTGCTGGCGGCTGCCCTGCGGCCGGCCGACGGGATGATCGCCGTATGCATTGGAATGGTGGCTGCGGGAGCTGCGCTGGCAGCGTGGTGGCTGCACCTGCTCCGGGGCGGGGAGGACGGCGGGCTGGACAGTTTGCGCGCAGCGGTCGAGCGCTGTGCTGCGGATGAGGCGGACAGACTCCCGCCTGAACTGACCGGACGCACCGATGAGATCGGCGCGCTGGCACAGGCTGTCCAGCGCCTTGCGGAACGGGAGGACGGACGGCTGGAGCAGGCCTGCCTTTCCGCCGCACGGGAGGCGGAAGAGCGCGCGAGGCGCGGCATGGCGGAGGAGATTTGCCGGTCTGCGCTGCCGCAGGTGCTGCCGGATATCCCCAGCCGCGCGAACTTTGAGGTAAACGGGCTGATCGAACAGGGTACAGGCAGGGACAGCCGGTTCTACGATTATTTCTTTATCGACCCCGGCCTGCTGTGTATCGTGCTGGGGCAGACGCCGGGCGGCGGCGTGGCGGAGGCGCTGTTCATGGTCATCGCGCAGACGACCATCCGCAGCCGGCTGCGTCAGGGCCGGTCACTCGAAGAGACGATGGCGGATGTGAACACCCAGCTTTACGATCTGGGAAATCAGTTCAGCCTGAATGCGCTGGTTGCAACGCTCGGCACGGCGGACGGCCGGTTCACCTATGTCAACGCAGGACAGCAGCAGCCGCTGCTCATGCGCAATGAGGACCGCTATGAATGGCTGGAATCGCCGGTCTATGCGCCGCTGGGCATGAATGAGAATGTATCCTACCGCTCGCAGGAGCTGCGCTTTAAGCAGGGCGACCGGATTTTCCTGCATACAGCGGGGCTGGCGAACCTGCAGGATCGGGACGGCGAGGCCTATGGCGGGCAGCAGCTGCGCGCGGACCTGAACACCAGCCGCAGCAAAAACCTGGATGGCGGGGAGCTGCTGCGCTTTGTTGCCGATAAGGCGCTGGTGCACTGCGGCTCCAGCACGGAAAACGGTGGCTTTGCCATGCTCACGCTGCTGTTCTGCAAGGGCGATAAGGAACTGGCCCACTGCGATGTGCCCGCGCGGCCGGAGTATGCATCTGAGGTGACGGAGTTCCTCAAAAAGCAGTTCGAGGACAACGGCATCGACAAGCGCCACTATGCGCGCGAAGCGGTCGTGGTGGATGAAGTGTTTGCGCTCTGCTGCCGCAAGGCGGAGCCGGACAGCCATGTGATGGTGGAGTGCGGTGTTGCGCCGGATGCCCAGATGGTGAACATCCGGGTGACCGCCGTGCTGGGCGGTGTAGACCCGATGGAAAGTGCGGGCGCTGATCCGGCGGAAAACGCGGTCAGCTTTATCCGGGACAACGCAGATTATATCACCTTTAAGCCGGGAGAGGAGCGGGACACGATCACGATCGTGTGCTTCCTGAGCTGAACAGATCATGCTGTGCGCCGCATTATGCGGCGCATATTTTTTGCTGCAGGCTGCGCGTCCGGATTTACATTAAAGATTCTTTCGTGCTATAATAGAGCAAAGCACAGCGCGCCGCGCTGCGCCAACGGACAAAAAAGGAGTGACCGCGCTATGGAAAAGCAGATGTTTGGCAATGCACAGATCCTGTCCTGGCTGCAGTATTTTTCGGATAATACTCAGGTCGATCTGGAAAAGGTCAAAATTTTGGATATCACCCGCAAGAACAAGAACCTGATCCCGACCGTGGAATCCCATGATGCGGTGCTCGTTTTCACCGAGGCTGGTCATGCGGATATTTTCTATCGCATGTGGGGCGCGGGTTTGGGCGAGTGTGATGTGTGGTACAACAACGGCTCGGAACCCTCCGGACCCATGCTGCACGACAAGGTGCGCGATATGATCAACCGCGGCATCAATGCGTCCGCTGCCATGCTTATCCTCAACCCGAACGCGCGTTCGACCTATAAGATCGGTATGCAGAATGCGAACTTTTCGCGCGGCTCGATCCATTACGTCGGCAGCGAGATCCGTGCGGTCATCTTAAACAAAATGCACATTGCGGCGGACGATACGGTGTGCATCGTCTCGGGCGAGTCGATCGCGGTCGAGTCTGCGATCATCGCGGGCGAGGGCACGGTCATTGCGGTGGAGTACAACCAGAACGACCGCCGCACGATGGAGGAAAACATCGAGCAGTTCGGCCTGAACAACATCGCGATCATCGACCATGTGGACGATGAGACCATGAAGGGGCTGCCGGTGCCGTCGCTGGCGTTCCTTGTCGCGTCCGCCAGCATGGAGCAGGAGATCGAATGCCTGCTGCGCCTCAACCCGCATATGGAATTTGTGATTTACACACTGGACTTCCGCTGCGCGGCTTCCATTCCGGAAATTTTCGCGCGCTATGGCATCGGTGAAACCGAGGTGATCCAGATCGCGGTCTCCCGCCTGACGGGCAAGCACACGTTTGCCGCAGAGCCCGCGCCGTGGCTGATTTCGGGTAAGGCGTAAATCAGGGAAAAGCATGGTCGGCTTTTGTGCGTGTCCGTACGGCAGAAACATTTGTTTTTGTGCGAAATGCCGATTGACAGCGTTTCTTCTCTTTACTATAATAAAGCTCAGAACAATCAAATCATCCAAAGATGATGAGGGAGACAGTAGGTTCCGAACCGAACGCCGCAGCGAGCCGGGGCATGGTGCAAGCCCGGCGCCAGTAGGCCGTTACCGAATATCACTCCGGAGTTGCAGCCCGAACCCTTTTTGAAAGTAGGTGCTGACGGTTTTTCCCCGTTACAGGAAGCGCGTATGTTGGTATGCAGTAACGGGTGGTAGAACGATAGCAAAACAAGGCTTTCGTCCCTTTACGGGGGACGGAAGCCTTTTCTTTTCATCCGGCATACAGAAACGGGCAAAGGATACGAACAAGGAGGAAACAGCATGAAAAACATGGTCGAGATCCGCTGGCACGGCCGCGGCGGGCAGGGCGCGAAAACCGCCTGTTTGCTGCTGGCGGACGCGGCGTTTGCGTCGGGCAAGTATGTGCAGGGCTTCCCGGAATACGGCCCCGAGCGCATGGGCGCGCCGATCACGGCGTACAACCGCATTTCGGACGAGCGGTGCACCATCCATTCCAACATCTATGAGCCGGATTACGTCGTCGTGGTCGACGAGACGCTGCTGCAGTCGGTCGACGTGACGCAGGGCTTAAACCCCAAGGGCGCGATCGTCATCAACACCCATAAGTCGCCCGACGAGGTGCGCCCGCTGCTGCGCGGCTACGCGGGCCGCGTGTACACGATCGATGCGCGCGCGATTTCCGAGCGCACGCTCGGCAAGTATTTCCCCAACACGCCCATGCTGGCCGCGATCGTCAAGGTCAGCGGCGTGCTCGACCCGTGGCGGTTCGTATCCGATATGGAGGCGTCCTTCAGGCATAAGTTCGCCACCAAGCCGCAGGTCATCGAGGGCAACATGGAGTGCCTGACCCAGTCTCTCAAGGAGGTGCGCGGATAATGGCTAAGTGCGCAAAGGATATTAACGAGCAGTCGCCCTGGCAGGACCTGACCCCGGGCGGCGAGATCTACGAGGGCGGTACCGCCCGCTTGACCATGACGGGCGAGTGGCGCGCCAACATCCCGGTGTGGGATGAGACCAAATGTAAGCAGTGCCTGCTGTGCGCCCCGTTCTGCCCGGACTCGTCCATCCCGGTCAAGGACGGCAAGCGGGCGGACTTTGACTTTGACCACTGCAAGGGCTGCGGCATCTGCTGGAAGGTGTGCCCCTTCGGCGCGATCGACTTTGTGAAGGAGGAAAAGTGATGAGCATCCGAGAGCGGCTTTCGGGCAACGAAGCGGTTGCCTATGCCATGCGGCAGATCAATCCGGACGTGTTCGCGGCTTTCCCCATCACGCCCTCGACCGAGATCCCGCAGTATTTTGCGCAGTACGTTGCCAACGGCCAGGTGGATACCGAGTATGTGACGGTCGAGTCCGAGCACTCGTCCATGTCCACCTGCATCGGCGCGGAGGCGGCGGGCGTGCGCGCGGTCACTGCGACCTCGTCCTGCGGCCTGGCGTTCATGTATGAGCTGCTGTACGTCGCGGCATCCTCGCGCCTGCCGATCACGCTCGCGTGCGTCAACCGCGCGCTGACCGGCCCGATCAACATCAACAACGACCATTCGGACTCCATGGGCGCGCGCGACGCGGGCTGGATCCAGCTGTACGCAGAGAACAACCAGGAGGCGTATGACAACTACCTGCAGGCTATGCGCATCGCAGAAACGCCCGACGTGCGCCTGCCGATCATGGTGTGCCAGGACGGCTTTATCACCTCGCACGCGGTGGAGAACATCCTGCTTGAGGAGGACGACGCAGTCAAGGCGTTTGTCGGTGAGTACCATCCCGAGCACGCACTGATCGGGCGGGAGACCCCGCTCGCGGTCGGCCCGTACGACGTGTCGCCCTATTACATGGAGCACAAGGTGCAGCAGGCCGAGGCCATGAAGAACGCCAAGCGCGCCATCCTCGATGTGGCGGCAGACTTTGAAAAGACCTTCGGCCGCAAGTACGGCTTTTTCGAGGAATACCGCATGGAGGACGCCGAGGTCGCCATCGTGCTGATCGGCTCGACCGCAGGCACGGCCAAGGCGTGCATCGACCAGCTGCG
>HHCFC02800__coassemble_1089_pt1 | contig 43126 bp, 41 predicted proteins | sample HHCFC02800__metabat2_high_PE_038 | metagenome-assembled genome bin HHCFC02800
ACCAGCATTTTCATTAACTGTCAATATAAGTTGTGTAAATTACATAAATAAACAACAAATCGCACATTTATTAGTAAAAAAGTTAAAATTTTTACATTCGTAATGCACAGGTTGCCGGTTCGAGTCCGGCCGCAAGCTCCACAAAACCCCGTCATTTCCGAAGAAATGACGGGGTTTTATTTTTAGCCTGTCGAAAACACAAGTTTTTTCAGGCTATTATTTTAGGTTATTCCGGAAGAAATCCTCCATTTTATCAAAGGGGATCGCGTCCTTGCCGCCGCCGTCATAAAGGTCGGTGTGTACTGCATCCGGAACGATCAGCAGTTCCTTGTTATCCGTATAGGGATTATTCCTGACCATACCGGCGTAGGCATCCCGGCTGAAATAGCAGGAGTGCGCCTTCTCACCGTGCATGACCAGCACCGCGCTGCGGATCTCGCTGCTGTATTGCAGGATGGGCTGGTTCAGGAAGGACATGCAGCCGGTCACGTTCCAGCCGCCGTTGGAGTTGAGCGAGCGCGCATGGTAGCCGCGCGTGGTCTTGTAATAGTCGAAGTAGTCCTTGACAAAGAAGGGAGCGTCCTCGGGCAGGGGATCGACAACGCCGCCGGCGAGCGCATAGCTGCCGTTTTTGTAATCCTCCAGCCGCTGGGCGTTCAGCGCCTGTTTTTTGGCATAGCGCGCATCGGCGGAATCCTCCGCGTCAAAATAGCCTTTCGCGTTTACACGGCTCATGTCGTACATGGTAGAGGCTACCGTCGCTTTGATGCGGGTATCAAGCGCCGCGGCATTGAGCGCCAGCCCGCCCCAGCCGCAGATGCCGATAATGCCGATTTTCTCCGGGTCAGCCTGCTCGTGCAGGGACAGGAAATCGACCGCTGCCTGGAAGTCCTCGGTATTGATATCCGGGGATGCCATATACCGCGGCGAGCCGCCGCTCTCGCCGGTAAAGGACGGATCAAATGCCATGGTCAGGAAGCCGCGTTCCGCCATGGCCTGCGCATACAGGCCGGATGCCTGCTCCTTGACCGCGCCGAACGGCCCGCAGACAGCAATCGCAGGCAGCCTGCCCTGCGCTTCCTTCGGTATATACAGATCAGCTGCCAGCGTGATCCCGTATCGATTGCGGAAGGTTACCTTGCTGTGATTCACCTTATCGCTCTGCGGGAACGTCTTATCCCACTCCTGTGTCAGTTGAAGTGCCTCCATACAGTGTCATTCCTTTCCATATCTCCGCTTTTTATGCCGGATAAATTATGATCCGCTTTTCGTCTCATCATGAATACTCTATATGAGCCTGCTCCCTTTCTCTTATTATAGGTGGAGAAAAATCGGTGTGCTAATGGTTATATTTTATTTCATGATATTCATTTTTATTATATCGTTTGTTATAATAATCCCATACCGGAAGCAGAGGGAGGTTTGTTATGGAGATCCGCACACTCCGCTATTTTATGGCGATCGCCCGGGAAGAAAATATGACCCGCGCCGCCGAAACTCTGCATGTCACCCAGCCGGCGCTCTCCCGGCAGATGCAGGCGCTGGAGGCTGAACTGGGCAAAAAACTGTTCCGCCGGCACAGCTTTTCCATCGAGCTGACCGAGGAGGGCATGCTGCTGCGCCGCCGGGCAGAGGACCTGCTTTCCATGGCGGATAAGATCACTTTGGAATTTTCCGCAATGGACGATATCATCGGCGGCAACATCTATTTCGGATGCGCAGAGTCCTTCCAGATCCGGCATCTGGCAAGGGCGATCCGGCGTTTCAAGATGAAATATCCGGATTTCCATTATCATATCACCAGCGGGGACACCGAGCAGGTCACCGAAAAGCTGGACAAGGGGCTGCTGGATTTTGCGGTGATTGTGGAGGAGCCGGATTATGAAAAATATTTTGTCCTCCAAATGCCGGAAGGGGACCGGTGGGGCCTGATCATGCCGGATAACTGTGCACTGGTGCAAAAACAGCAGATCCGGCTGGAGGATCTGCGCGGGCTGCCGCTTTTCTGCTCAGAGCAGGGCTGGCACGCCGACCTGCCGCGCTGGTGCGGCGGCAATATGGACGGGCTGCATCTGGAAGGTTCGTTCCGCCTGGCATACAATGGCGCGGTTTTCGCCCGCGAGGGGCTGGGGTATCTGCTGACGTTTGACCACCTTGTAGACACCGGCCCGGAGAGCGGGCTGGTATTCCGGCCGCTCGATCCGCCGCTGGAAAGCAGCATGTATATCATCTGGAAAAAACAGCAGGTATTCACGCCGATCGCCGAACGATTTATTGCAGAATTGCAGAACAATTTCCGGACCTGACCGGCGGTCCGCTTCGCAGACCGGCAGAAAGAAGGCCGGATGGATACAAAATACATGTTCCAGCTGAAATTTTAACACATATAAACACCGGACAACCTTTATTTTTTGGGACAATCCATTTATAATATGAGAAGGCAACCTTCCCCATATCGGGGGCAGACGGCTGACCGGCGACGGTCAGCCAGCCTGCATTCAGTTCAGGACTCATGGATGGGCAGAGGCCATCCGGAGTCTTTTTCCTACAATTATGAAAAGGTGGTATCTGCAAGTGAAGTATTATTGTGAGGACGCAGCAGCTGTTCTCAAAGAGGTTGGCAGTTCAGAAAGCGGATTGTCCAGCGAAGAGGCCGTCAAGCGCCTGGAACGGGACGGCCGGAACGAACTGGCTGCGGAAAAGAAGGATTCGCTGATCAAGCGTTTCTTTGCCCAGATGCTGGATCCGATGATCATTATCCTGCTGGCTGCAGCAGCGATCAGCGCGGTGCTGGCGGTCGCGGAGGGAGAAAGCTTTGCGGACGTGGTGATCATTCTCTTTGTCGTAATCGTCAATGCGGTGCTCGGCGTATATCAGGAGAACAAGGCGGAGAAAGCGATCGAAGCCCTGCAGGCGATGAGCGCTGCCACCAGCAAGGTGATGCGAGACGGAAAGATCACCATTGTGCCCTCTGCGGAGCTGGTCGCCGGCGATATCGTGCTGCTCGAAGCGGGGGACGCTGTCCCCGCGGACGGGCGCATCATCGAAAGCGCCAGCCTGCAGATCGAGGAGGCGGCGCTGACGGGCGAAAGCGTCCCGGTTTATAAGTTCATCGATATCATTGACCTGAAGGAATCTGCGGATGTGCCGCTGGGCGACCGGAAGAACATGTGCTACATGGGCTCTACCGTCACGTATGGCCGCGGCACCGCCGTCATCACGGCCACCGGCATGGATACGGAGATGGGCAAGATTGCGGACGCCCTGTCCCGTGCTGAACAGGGGCAGACCCCGCTGCAGATCAAGCTCAACCAGCTGTCCAAAATCCTGACCTGGCTTGTCCTGGGCATCTGCGTTGTCATCTTCGGGGTCCAGATCCTGCGGGCAGGCGGGCTGAATGCTGACGTGATCATCGACTCGTTCATGGTTGCGGTATCGCTGGCTGTCGCCGCAATCCCGGAGGGGCTTGCAGCCGTGGTCACTGTCGTGCTCAGCATCGGTGTGACCAATATGTCCAAGCGCAATGCCATTATCCGCCGGCTGACCGCCGTAGAGACACTGGGCTGTGCGCAGGTCATCTGTTCGGACAAAACCGGCACCCTGACGCAGAACAAGATGACGGTTGTCGACCACTATGGCGACGATGAGAAACTCCTGGCAGCTGCCATGAGCCTCTGCTCCGACGCGGAGGAGGATGAAGGGACCGCGGTCGGCGAACCGACCGAATGCGCGCTGGTCAACTATGCGCACAGCCTCGGGCTCGGCAAGCCCGCGCTGAAGGCCGCCGAGCCGCGTGTCGGAGAGGCTCCGTTCGACTCCATGCGTAAGATGATGAGTACCGTCCACCAGACCAGCCGCGGGATTGTCCAGTATACCAAGGGCGCACCGGACGAAGTGCTCAAGCTCTGCACCGGGTATCTGGAAAACGGTGAGGTCAAACCCATGACCGAGGCAAAGCGCGGAGAAATCCTCGCGGCGAACAAGGCCATGGCCGACCGGGCGCTGCGCGTGCTGGCGGCCAGCTTCCGCCTCTGGGATGCGGTACCCGCGGACTGCAGCCCGGCGAAGCTGGAACAGGAACTCGTTTTTATCGGCCTTACCGGTATGATCGACCCGGTCCGTCCCGAGGTCAAGGCTGCAATCGAGGAATGCCGCCAGGCCGGCATCCGCCCGATCATGATTACCGGCGACCATATCGATACCGCGATGGCGATTGCCCGTGAGCTCGGCATCCTGACCGATCAGACGCGCGCGGTCACCGGCTCGGCGCTGGACGGGATGAGCGACGAGGAATTTGAAAAGGAATTCCGTAATATTTCGGTTTATGCCCGCGTCCAGCCCGAGCATAAGACGCGCATCGTCAACGCCTGGCGCAAGAGCGGGGTCGTCACGGCCATGACCGGCGACGGCGTCAATGACGCGCCCAGCATCAAAAGCGCGGACATCGGTGTAGGCATGGGCATCACGGGCACGGACGTGACCAAAAATGTGGCGGATATGGTGCTTGCGGATGATAACTTCGCCACCATTGTAGGGGCCGTGGAGGAAGGCCGCCGGATCTATGATAACATCCGCAAGGCGATCCAGTTCCTGCTGGGCTCGAATATGAGCGAGGTCATCAGCATCTTTGTGGCAACGCTGCTCGGATTTACCATCCTGCAGCCTGTGCATCTGCTCTGGATCAATCTTGTTACCGACTGCTTCCCGGCGCTGGCACTCGGCATGGAGCGTGCCGAGGCGGATATCATGCAGCGCAGGCCGCGCGACGCCAAGGCCGGCGTCTTTGCCGGCGGCATGGGCTTCGATATCGCCTATCAGGGCCTGCTGGTCTCGATCCTGACCCTGATGAGCTACTTTGTCGGACATTTTATCGAGTCCGGCGTCTGGGAGATCACCAACAGCCCGGACGGTACGACCATGGCCTTTGTCACCATGAGCATGGCCGAGATATTCCACAGCTTCAACATGCGCTCCCAGCGCGGCAGCCTGTTCCGGATGCACTATATGAACAAGCCCCTCAACTGGGCGGCGCTCGGCAGCCTGGTTGCCACCACTGTTGTCTGTGAGGTCCCCTTCCTCGCCAATGCATTCGGCTTTACCAGCGTCAGCCTGCATGAGTATCTGATCGCGCTTGTGTTTGCGATCAGTGTTATCCCCATTGTGGAGATCGTCAAGCTGATTCAGCGTTCCCTTGCAAAGAACCGGGCCTGAGACGGGAATATCCCGCTGCCTGGCTGCCGGTTTGCAGAGCAGGGCTGTCCCGGCATAGATCCTGCCAAACGGGAAACCACAGGGGACCCGGCTGATGAGGAAACCTGGATAGACCGGGGCGTCAACCCCCGGTTTATCCAGGTTTTTTCTCATGATCCGCAAGGGAACCGGCCATTTTCCTGTTGCAAAAGGCGCGGGGATCGGTTATAATAAATAACCGTCTGAGATAAGGCAGACGTTACTTCCAGATATAGAATTGACAGTTCGAGACCATCCTGTCGTAAAACAAAACTAGGGACAACAAAAAAGCAGATTGCAGGCATTGCCGCATCCCGGCGCATCCGCGCGGGCTGCACGACCCTGCGCAAACAAACGTTGTTGACATCCCCGGTCTCACCCAGATGCCGGGGATTTTCTATTTTGGAGGTGAACGAATATGGATCATGCAAATCACATGAGCCGCTTGCAGAAAATGACCTTTTCCGCTATGGTAATGGCGATTTACATCGTCGTGCTCAGCATCACGTCGGGCTTTTCCTTCGGTGCGTACCAGATCCGCATCGCGACCAGCCTGTATGCGCTTGCATATCTGTTCCCGTTCCTGGTTGTACCTCTTGGTCTCGCCAATTTTATATCCAATATGCTGTTCGGCGGTTTCGGCATCGTAGATATGCTGGGCGGCTGCATCGTCGGCATGGTTGCCGCGGCCTGCATCGTCCTGATCCGCCGGAAAAACTGGAACCGTATGCTGATCGCGGTGCCGATCGTGCTGGTGCCGGGGCTGGGAGTAGCGACCTATCTGTCTTACTTTCTGGCGATGCCCTATCCGCTGATGGCGCTCAACCTGTGCATCGGCCAGCTGATCCCGTCCATTGTGGGCGTGGTGCTGGTGCGGGTGCTCGAGCGCGTGTGGCATCCGTCCGCCGTGGCGGGGCAGGGCAAAAACAGCATCTGAACCAACCTGCCGGAGGGGCGCGCTGCTTCCTCCGGCAAAAATATATGATACGATAAGGAGCGATCGACATGAGCGGACGAGCCAAAGAAGAACTGGAAGGGGTTTCCCTGCTGGGCAACCAGAAAGTATCCTATCCGACCGATTACGCCCCGGAAATGCTGGAGACCTTCCCCAACAAGCATCCGGAAAACGATTACTTTGTCAAATTCAACTGCCCGGAGTTCACCAGCCTGTGCCCGATGACCGGCCAGCCGGACTTTGCAACCATCTACATCTCTTATGTGCCGGGCGAGCGCATGGTGGAGAGCAAGTCGCTCAAGCTGTACCTGTTCAGCTTCCGCAACCACGGCGACTTCCATGAGGACTGCGTCAACATCATTATGAAGGACCTGATCCGCCTGATGGATCCCAAGTACATCGAGGTATGGGGCAAGTTCACCCCGCGCGGCGGCATCTCCATTGACCCGTACTGCAACTACGGCAAGAAGGGGACAAAGTGGGAGCAGGTCGCGTTTGAGCGCCTGACCCACCACGACCTGTATCCGGAAAAAGTGGACAACCGGTAAGGAGGGCGGAACGATGGCACAAAAAGCGATGGTGCTGTTCAGCGGCGGCGTGGACAGCACGACCTGCCTCGGCCTTGCGATCGAGAAGTACGGCAAAGAAAACGTGATCCCGCTGTCCATCCACTACGGGCAGAAGCACGATAAAGAGGTGCAGGCCGCAGAGCGCATCCTTGCGCACTACGGCATCGAAGGCATGGAGCTTGACCTGACCCCAGTCTTTGCACACAGCAACTGCTCGCTGCTGACCCATTCGGATGAGAATATCCCGGAGGCCTCTTATGCCGAGCAGCTCGCAGGCGGGGACGGCGCACCGGTCTCGACCTATGTCCCGTTCCGCAACGGGCTGTTCCTGTCCTGCGCGGCGAGCATGGCGCTGTCGATGGACTGCTGCTGCATCTACTACGGCGCGCACCGGGACGACGCGGCGGGCGCGGCCTATCCGGACTGCAGCGAGGATTTTTTCCAGAGCATGAACCGCGCGGTGTATGAGGGAAGCGGCAAGGCGCTGCACATCGAAGCGCCGTTTATCAATAAGAACAAGGCGCAGGTCGTGGCCGAGGGGCTGCGGCTGGGCGTACCGTATGAGCTGACGTGGAGCTGCTACCAGGGAGGGGACAAGCCCTGCGGCGTGTGCGGCACCTGCATTGACCGCCGAAAGGCGTTCGAGGCCAACGGGGTCAAGGATCCGGCGGAGGACTGACCCGGAAAGCGGTATGCACCGGCCGGGCAGAGCGCATAAAGCAGAAGAGCCGTATCGCTCCAAATGGATTGATATGGCCAAAAGCCATGCCCGAAAGCATTCAGGGCATGGCTTTTTATGTATGCTGAGGACGCAGGGCATTTGTCTGACATGACAAACAAATATCGGTGTTTTTGTCACTATTTCTGATTGAGATTGGATGGAAAATAATATATTATTACAAAAAAGGGGGGAAACATCATGCGGAGCAAATGTCTGGGCGCGCTGTCCTGCGCGTCTTATCTGAGTTTTGCGCCGGAAGTCGGACAAAGCGGCCTGCGCATCATAGAAATGCGCCGCATTGCGTTGCTTTTATGCGTGATTTTACTTCCTTTGCTGCGGAAAAAACTGCTTCCGTTTTTTGTGCGCCGGCTGGAGGGCGTTGTTTCGCGGAGCCGGAGACCTGCGGTCTGGCAATACGCCCCGCTGGCGTTGGAAACGATTCTGGTCTGTGCGCTGATTGCCGCATACCGCACAATCACAGACCGAACGGCGCAGACATGTTTCATCCTTCTATTTGTGGTGCTCACCATTTTCTCCTATATATGGATTTCCGCCGTGCATCACATCCGCAAAAAAGACGAGGAATAGAGCGCTGACGTAATCAGGACAGCCTGCACTGCAGGCTGTTTTTCTTTGCGTATCCGACCGCCCCGGTCTGGTGCCTGCCCTCTATCCGGCAGAAGAGCGGGGCTTTGCCACCGCTGCAGGAGGGTAGTATAATAAAGAGAAAACAGGAGGAGAACGATGGAACAGCACATTCTGACTATGGGGAATTACCGGCTGGCCTGCCAGCTGCCGCAGCAGGCGGTGCGGCAGCTGGTTTATTTCCACAGCCCTGTGGATGATTTAATGCCGCCCGAGGATCTGCTTGAGCAGGCCGGGGCAGCTTTTCTCTGCATCACGGGCGAGGACTGGAACGCCGACCTGACGCCCTGGCCTGCTGAGCGTGTGTTCGCCAAAGGCGGGGATTTCGGCGGCAGGGCGGACCGTTACCTGCGTGTGCTGACGGAGGAGCTGCTCCCCTTTGCCGAGCACAGCCTGCATGCGGAAGGCCTGCCGCGCACGCTCGCCGGCGTATCGCTTTCCGGCCTGTTCGCCGTGTATGCGGCGCACCGCACGGATGCGTTTCACAGAATATGCTCGGTTTCCGGTTCGCTCTGGTATGACGGATTTCTGGACTTTATGGTGCAAAATCCGGTCTCGCCTGCGGTGCGGCGGGTCTATCTCTCGGTCGGCAGCCGGGAGAAAAACGCCAAAAACCCGCGCATGCGCCGGGTGGAGGACTGTACGCTGCGCGCAGTCGGCCGCCTGCGGCAGCAGGACGTGGATACCCGCATGGAAATCAATCCGGGCGGCCATTATGCCGACGGGGCGGAGCGCCTGCGCAAGGGCCTGACAAACATTCTGGCATAAAAACAGCAGCCGCGATGGACAAAGCCCTCGCGGCTGCGCTTTTTTCGGTTCAGGCGGGCATGGGATGGTCTGCTGTGCGCCGCGTATCCGTGGGCAGGAAAAAGCCCCTCCAAACAGTCATTCCAGCAGCTTTTGCGACAGGCGGCAGCCCTCCGCGGTGATCACCGACCCCGCGGCATTGCCCAGCACCATCACCGCCATGGTCAGCCACGCCCGGCCGTCGCCCCACACCCCGGACATGGAATAATAGTACATATTGGCGATGCAGTGCTCAAAGCCGGACAGGATGAATACTGTCACCGCGAGAAAAACCGCACCGTACCGGCCGGGCGCACTGTCAAACGTCTGAAAGCCGCTCACGCCCAGATACATCAGCACGCCGCAGAACAGCGCCAGCACGAACAGGCTGGGCAGGGAGTCGGTCATTTTGGCAGCGCTTAGCTCGGCTGCGCGCTGCACCAGCCCGTCCGCCGTCCGCGTCTGCCGCAGCAGCAGCGCGACACACAGCGTACCCGCGAAGTTGCCTGCGAGCGTCAGCAGCAGCTGCACGGCGTAGGTCATGCCATGGCGGCACAGCCAGCCGACCTTGCCGGTGAACAGCCAAAGCCGCATGGAAACGACAAAAAACAGCCCGATGCTGAAAAAACAGGCTCCGAGCACCCGGTTTTCGATGGATAAATTCACTGTGCCGCCGATGGAGATCAGCACTCCGGCCAGCACACCGGAAAGCGCCGTACCCAGCGCGGCCTTTGCTGTAAGACGGTCAGCCATGTCAGTCCCCCCTTGTTGCTATGGATTTATTATAGCAAACCCGCCGCGAAAACTCAAATGTGCAGCGGCCGCATTGACGGCACGGTCCGGCCGCGATACAATAGGGACAGCCATACAGGCGGGAAAGAGAGGGAAAACCATGAAACAGAGACTCTTTGCGATGCTGCTGGCACTTGCCATGCTGCTGGCCGCCGTGCCCGCGGGCGCGGCGGGAGGGGATGCGGCTGCAGCCGCGGCCGGTTCCAAGCTGATCGCCTTTACATTTGACGACGGCCCTTCACCCCATACCGCCGGGTTGCTGGACGGCCTCAAGGCGCGCGGTGCACATGCGACCTTTTTTATGACCGGGGTCAACGGCGGCAGCGGCATCGTCAACCAGTCCGCCGTGCTCACCCGCATGCGGGACGAGGGGCACCAGCTCGCCAACCATACATACAGCCACATCGTGCCCTTCAACGCGCAGTCCGCCTCCACGATCAGCAGCCAGGTCAGCCGGGTCGAGCAGCTGCTGTTCCAGTACATGGGCGGCAGCTACACCGATATGGTGCGCACGCCCGGCGGAGCACTGGGCATAACCGTGCAGAACAATGTCCCCGCCCCTATCATCAACTGGAGCGTGGATACCCTGGACTGGAAATACCGCAACGCGGACACAGTCTATAACAACATCATTTCCGGCGCGCGGGACGGTGCGATCGTGCTGCTGCACGACCTGTACCCGACCAGCATCCAGGGCGCGCTGCGCGCGATCGACACGCTGCAGGCGCAGGGTTATGAATGCGTCACCGTCGCTGAGCTGCTGCGCCGCCGCGGGATCACGCCGGTAAACGGCCGGTCGTACACCAGCGCGCCGCCGGCCGGCGTCAACCTGCCTGCGTACAGCGCACCGGTCATTTCTTCCAGCACGGGGACGGACGGCGTGCAGGTCACGCTCTCCTCGGCCAATGCAGGCGTACCGCTGTATTACACGACCAACGGTACAATCCCGCATCTCGGCAGCATGCGCTACACCGGCCCGGTCACGATCACGCAGGACACGACCTTCACCGCCGCGGGCATTGACCAGTACGGCACCCGCACCCCGGTGACGGTGCAGACGGTCGCAGGCATGCCGCGCGCGGCTGCTCCGGCGGTCTCGTATCAAAACGGCCTGCTCACCCTGACCACGTCGACCCCGGGCGCGCAGATCTACTATACCACCGACGGCTCCCAGCCAACCGCCGCCGGCACGCTGTATACCGGCGGCTTTGTCCCCGCCACGACGACCAGATGCATCGCCGTGCGGGACGGGTATCTGGACAGCCCGGTCGTCACCTGCACACTGACCGCTTACGGCCGCCTGTTCACCGATGTGGCCGCTGATGTGTGGTACTATGCCGCTGTCGGCGAAGCGGTCGAGCAGGGGATGATGAACGGCACGGATCCATACGCCTTCTCGCCCGATACGGCGATGAGCCGCGCCATGATGGCCGCAGTGCTGTACGGCATGGCGGGCAGGCCTGTTGTCGCGGGCGGCGCAGTTTTCTCCGACGTGCCGGAAGGAGCATGGTATGCGGACGCCGTGCAGTGGGCAAGCGGGGCCGGGATCGTGACCGGCATGGGCGACGGCACGTTTGCACCCGACGCCGCGGTCACCCGCGAACAGATGGCGGTATTCCTGTACCGCTATGCGCAGGCGCTGGAACAGGATGTGACCGTGGACGGCGATCCGCTTGCCGGATTTGCGGATGCAGATATGGTCAGCGCCTACGCGGTGGACGCGCTGCGCTGGGCGGCCGGTACGGGTCTGATCAATGGCACGGATAGTGTAACACTCTCCCCGCGCGGCGGGGCGACCCGCGCCCAGACCGCGGCAATCCTGATCCGCTTCGCAGAACATACACGATAAAAGAAATATCTGCACAGGGAAAGCAGGGCGCTGCAGGAAACCATCCTGCAGCGCCCTGCTTTTCTGCGCTCTGCAGCGGATATGCCTGCTGCCGCTCTGCAGATCTGGGGTGTTTTTGTTTTGCCGCCAGGCATGTTCCCGGCCGACAGCGGCATACGATAGATTACAGATAGAACGGAATGATAAAAAAATTTTTCAGCAATAAGAAAAAATTATATAAAATAACATAAAATGTTTCTAAATAAACAGATAAAATAGTTGACTTTGACGAATCACAAGAGTATTATGTATACATACGACAGAATACATAATGCAAAACATGCCGCCATATCCGGTGGATATCAAGACGGCGGCCTTGACCGGCAGTTTTCTGCGTGTGCAGCGTGCGGCCAGCTATCCGCACACCGCGCAGATGAAAGGAATGAGTATCTATGAAAACATTCTCAATCCCCTATTACACCTCGTCGCTGGAGCTGCATGTGGACGAGAAAAACCTCAAGGCAGAGCTGAACTCCCGCACGGATACCTATGACGCGGGTAAGAGCGAAGCGGATCTGGTGCGCGACGCGCTGGCAAACCCGATCGGCACGCCGCGCCTGTCCGAACTGGCCAAGGGCAAGGACAAGATTGTGCTTGTCACAAGCGACCACACCCGCGCCGTGCCGAGCAAGCTGACCCTGCCGATCCTGCTCGAGGAGATCCGCTCGGGCAACCCGGATGCGGATATCACCATCCTGATCGCCACCGGCCTGCACCGTGCGACGACCGAGGAGGAGCAGCGCCGTATGTTCGGCGACAACATCGTGGACAATGAGAAGATCGTGGTCAACAAGGCGTTTGAGGACGACGACTTCGAGCATGTATGCGAGCTGCCCTCGGGCGCAGAGCTGTGGGTCAACAAGGTTGCGCTGCACTGCGACCTGCTGGTGACCGAAGGCTTTATCGAGCCGCACTTCTTCGCCGGCTTCTCGGGCGGCCGCAAGAGCATCCTGCCCGGCATCTGCAACGCGGTAACGGTCAATGAAAACCACTCCTACAAGGCGATTGCGAGCCCGTATTCTACCACAGGTGTGCTCGAGCATAACCCGATCCACGAGGATATGGTCTATGCCGCGCGCGCGGTCAACGTGCAGTTTATCATGAATGTGGCGCTCAACGCAGAGAAAAAGGTCATCGCAGCCTTTGCAGGCGACCTCGAGCAGGCGCACGCCAAGGGCGTCGAGTTCGTGCGCAGCCTGGCGCAATGCCCGAGCGTCGAGGGCGACATCGTCATCACCTCGAACGGCGGCTATCCGCTCGACCAGAACCTGTATCAGAGCCCCAAGGCGGTCGCGACCGCAGAGGCCTGCTGCCGTGAGGGCGGCGTGATCATCATGTGCGCCTCCTGCTGCGACGGCATGGGCGGCACGCACTTTGAAAAGCTGATTGTCCGCGGCACGGTGGACGAGATCGACGATTATCTGTCCAAGATTCCGCCCAAGGAGACCATTCCGGAGATGTGGTGCGCGCAGATTTTTGCCCGCATCCTGAAAAAGCACAAGGTCATTCTGGTGACCACCTATCTCGACCATGAAATGGTCCGCAAGGCCAACATGATTCCTGCGTCCTCGCCGGACGAGGCGCTCGAAATGGCCTATGAAATCATGGGACGCGACGCGGAAGTCGTCGTGATTCCGGACGGCGTGGCGGTTCTTGCGGTCAAGGAATAAGGAGGAAGCGTTATGGAACTCAAGCTGGCGCTCAAAGTGGACGATCTCGACAATGTGGCGACCATTTTTGCCAACGGCATCGTGGACGGCACCACGGTCGAGGTGCGGGACAAGAAAGGCAATATGGAGGAGATCACCGTACACGGAGATGTGCCCTACGGCCATAAGATCGCGCTGTGCGACATCAAAAAAGGCGAGCACATCATGAAATACGGCGAAAGCATCGGCGCGGCGAGCTGCGACATCAAAAAGGGCGACTATGTGCACATTCATAATCTGGAAGCCCTGCGCGGCCGCGGCGATCTGGAAGGAGGAAATCAGTGATGAGCAGCTATACGTTCCAGGGCTACCGGCGGGCAAACGGTAAATTCGGAGCCCGCAATCTGGTTGCCGTTATCCCGAGCGTTATCTGCGCAAACGACGTCGGACAGGCGATCTGCCGTCAGGTGCAGGGTACGATCGGCTATTTCCATCATCAGGGCTGCTGCCAGCTGCCGCTTGACCTCAAGCGCGTGACCGACGTGCTGTCCAATCTGGGCCAGAGCCCGAATGTAGGCGCGGCGCTGGTCGTCAGCCTGGGTTGCGAGGGTACTGATCATGAGCGCATCGTCGAGGAGATCCGCGCATCCGGCAAGCCGGTCGAGATCATCCGTATCCAGGAGTTGGGCGGCACCTCACGCGCCATCCAGGCGGGCATCGACGCGGCGCAGAAGCTGGTGCAGGAGATTTCCGCGCAGCAGCGCGAGCCGGTGGATGTTTCCAACGTTGTCATGTCGATCAAGTGCGGCGCATCGGACACCACTTCCGGCATGGCCTCCAACGCGGTGATCGGCTATGTGGCGGATAAGCTGGTCGATCTGGGCGGCACGGTCATTTTCGGCGAGACGACCGAGTTCCTCGGCGGCGAGCATATCCTCGCGCGCCGCGCGGTCGGCGGCGAGAACGGCCCGGTCGGGCAGAAGATTTATGAGATCGTGGACCGCATGGAAAAACGCGCCAAGTCGGTCGGCGAGGACATGCGCGGCGGACAGCCGACGCCCGGCAATATCGCGGGCGGCCTGTCCGGCATTGAGGAAAAGAGCCTGGGTGCGATCGTCAAGTCCGGCCACCGTCCGATCCAGGGCGTGCTGGAATACACCGAACGCATCGACGATAAGAAGGGCCTGTGGATCAAGGACGCGCCCGGCCGTGAGCCCGAGATCCTGACCGGTATGGCCGCTACCGGTGCGCAGGTCATGCTGTTCTCGACCGGGCGCGGCGCCCCGCAGGGCTTCCCGTCCATGCCGGTCGTCAAGATCTGCGGCAATCCCAATACCTATGAGCGCATGCAGCACGATATGGATCTGAACGCCGGCCGCGTCATCACCGGCGAAAAGACCATCGAAGAGGTCGGCGAGGAAGCGTTCGAGCTGATGCTGCGCGTGCTCTCCGGGCAAATGACCAAGAACGAGGCCCTGGGCTACTATGGCTCGATGGACATCTTCTGCCTCGGCCCGGTCATCTGATTCCGGTTGATCATTCCGGCCGCAGTGCGGCCGCAGCAAAAAGGAAGGGGGCGCGTCATCCGCAAATGATAAACAGATAACCTGAAACGCAAAGAGCCTAACATGGTTCAAGAGGGGGTAAATTCATTATGATGCTTCATCCTGTAGTAGCAATGCTGATTGGTATCGTTGTGATGATGGTGCTCATCATCTTCACAAAGATGCACGCGTTCCCGTCGCTGATCATTTCGGCGGTTCTGATTGCCGTGCTGGCAATGCCGTTCGGCGACGTCACCACGCTGACACAGTGCGTATCAACCGTAACAGCCGGCTTCGGCAGCACGATGACGAGTATCGGCGTCGTCATCGGCTTTGGCTGTATCATGGGTATCTTCCTGGAGAAGAGCGGTGCTGCAAAGTGCATGGCGCTGACCATCCTCAAAGCGGTCGGCGTGAAGAACTGCGACATCGTGCTCGGCCTGACCGGCTGGGTTGTCTCCATTCCGGTATTCTGTGATTCCGGCTTTGTTATCCTGTCCTCCCTGGCCAAGGAGTTCTCCCGCCTGACCAAGAAGTCCATGGTCGGCCTGGGCGGCATCCTCGGCATGGGCCTGTACATCACGCACTTCATGGTGCCGCCGACCCCCGGCCCGCTGGCTGTTGTCGGCACCTTCCAGGAAAACGGCCTGGGCGTTGACCTCGGCATGTTCATCATCTGCGGCATGGCGATCTCGGTCCCGCTGTTCATCTTTGTGGTCCCGCTGTTCCGCCACTTCGGCAAGAAGTACCCGGACTTTGTTGTTCCGTATGAGATCGACCGCTCCAAGTATTCCGAGGCGCAGCTCAAGGTCCTTGACCGCATTAACGAGAAATATCAGAAGCATGAAGACCTGGTCACTGAGGACTTTGCAGAGCTGCTGGCTGCGGAAAAGCTGCCGAGCGCGTTCCTGTCCTTCCTGACCCTGCTGGTCCCAATTGTGCTGATCTTCGCCAACACGATCGTCGGCCAGATCACCTCGCTGGACGGCACAGCGGTCGCGAACGTGATCGAGTTCCTCGGCCAGCCGGTTATCGCGCTGTTTATCGCGCTGGTGATGGGCGCGTTCCTGCTCTGCAAGGATTATGACAAGAAGACCTGTGTCGACCTGATGCAGCAGGCCTGCTGCGACGCCGGCCCGATCGCTTTCATCACCGCGGGCGGCGGCGCACTCGGCGCGGTCATCAATGCGACCGGCGCAGCATCCATCATGGCGGACTGGATCGTTCAGACCGGTATCCCGGCTATTCTGGTTCCGATTATCATCGGCGTCATCATGCGTTTCCCGCAGGGCTCCGGTACGACCGCAATGATCACCGGTTCCGCGATCGTCGCCCCGATGATTGCAGCTGGTTTGGAAGTCAACCCGTATCTCGCAGCGCTGGCGCTCTGCCTTGCAACTATGTGCCCGAGCTACGAGCTACCTGAACGATTCTTACTTCCACGTTGTCACCAACTTCTCCGGCATGGACATCAAGACCAGCCTCAAAACCTGGTCGATCGGTTCGATCCTGGTGCCTGCCTTTGGTTCGTGCATTTTCATCATCCTGTCGTTCTTTATCCACTAAGAAGAGAGAGGAAAAGCAAAAGGCTGCCGCGTCAGCGGCAGCCTTTTGCCATATGGACTTACTGTTTCTGCTTTTTTTCAAGCTGTTCCTTGATGCATTCGCGCGCGAGTTCAAGATGACGGTGGTTGACCTGCTCGGCCAGCTCGGTCTTCCCTTCGATCAGCGCGTGGATGATCTGCCGGTGCTCCCCAAGCGATTCCTCAAACCGCTGGTGCACCGAAAGTGAGAGCACACGGAACTGCTGGTTCATCGAGCCGACCCGGTAATAGGTCGAACTGACGATGCTGTTGTCGCCCAGCATGACGATCTCGTTGTGCAGCTGCTCATCCGCGCGGGTGTACTCCTCAAGCTCGCCCGCCCGGAAGGTGGTTTCCATCCGGTCGAGGATATCCAGAAGCTTTTCGATGCGGGCAGAGGTCAGGTTGGTGCGGCTGCGGCGGATGGCGTATCCCTCTAGCATGACGCGCATGTCAAAGATCTCATCAATATCCTTGCAGGTAAATTCCTTTACGAAAGTACCCCGGTTGGGGATATTGATGACCAGCCCGTCCGAAACCAGGCGGCGCAGCGATTCGCGCACGGGACTGCGGCTGACGCCAAGCTGCTCGCACAGTTCCACCTCCTGCATCCAGAAGCCGGGAGGATACTGCCCTTCGCAGATATTTTTCCGCAGAATGGAATAAACCTGGTCTGCGATTGTTTGGATCGGCCTTGATTTCGGCATATTTTCTCCTCCTGATATTGTGGGAAAACCCAGAATACAGTATACTTAAATATATTCACCATTATACCCGATCTTTTACACTTTGCAAGCTGTCAATGGCAATTCAAATCGATGTGGATATAAAGGAAAGGAAGCGAACAAGATGACCATTCGCGAGGATGCCAAGCGTATTATTGACACCTCGATCCGTGCCGTGCTGCCGGACGCGGCCGTACAGCGCGCGCTGGAGGGCTTTACCCCGCCCGCGGGCAGGCTGGTTCTGGTCGCCCTCGGCAAAGCCGCATGGCAGATGGCCGCGGCGGCCGCGGACTGCCTGGGGGACGCGGTCTCGGACGGCGTTGTGATCACCAAATACGGACACGCAAAAGGGGATATCCCGCATGTGCGCATCCGCGAGGCCGGGCACCCGGTGCCCGATCAGAACTCGTTTGACGCCACCGCAGAGGCGGTCTCGCTCGTCAAGCCGCTTGGCGCGCAGGACGGTGTGCTGCTGCTGATCTCGGGCGGCGGCTCGGCGCTGTTTGAAAAGCCGCTGTGTACGCCGGACGAGCTGACCGGCCTGACCGGACAGCTGCTGCGCTGCGGGGCGGATATTGTAGAAATGAACACGCTGCGCAAGCGCGTCAGCGCGGTCAAGGGCGGGCGGTTCGCGCAGCTGTGCGCGCCGGCAAAGGTGTTTTCCATCGTCCTGTCCGATATCGTAGGAGACCCGCTGGACATGATCGCTTCCGGCCCGGCCTATCCGGACAGATCGACCGCCGCGGATGCACATGCAGTCGTGGACAAATACAACCTGCAGCTGTCGCCGGATATGCTCGCCCTGCTCGACCGACCCACACCGGCCGCGCTGGACAATGTCGAGACCCACATCACCGGCTCGGTGCGCGAGCTGTGTTCTGCCGCCGCGGCAGAGTGCCGCGCGCTCGGCTACGAAACGCACATCCTGACCGCCAGCCTGGGCTGCGAGGCGCGCGAGGCGGGCAGTTTTCTTGCCTCGGTTGCGCAGTACCATGCGGATACGGAAAAGCCGCTGGCATTCATTGCAGGCGGCGAGACCGTGGTGCATATCACCGGCACGGGCAAGGGCGGCCGCAACCAGGAGCTGGCGCTTTCGGCTGCACGCGGCATCGCGGGCATGGACAATGCGCTCATCTTCTCGGTCGGCTCGGACGGCACGGACGGCCCGACCGACGCGGCGGGCGGCCTGGCCGACGGCGGCACCTGCGCCGCGCTGGAGGCAAAGGGCATTTCAATCGACCGCGTGCTGGCGGACAACGATGCGTACCATGCGCTGCAGCAGGCGGATGGATTGATTATCACCGGCCCGACCGGCACAAATGTCAACGATGCAGCGGTTCTGCTGCTGCGCCCGCGGACAAACTGAACGGAAAAAAGAACACGCCGCCGGCGGCTCATCGTAGAGCCGTCGGCGGCGCTGCATTTACCGGGGATCGTCTCCGGTACTGCCGCGGATGAGCTGCGGCAGCGGCGCTTCAGCGCCGGGAAGCGAATATCAACAGGAGTGTCAGGTCTGTGCAGCCTCGGTCTTTTTGCGCGAAAAGCGCACGATACCGGTCTTGTCAAGCGCAACCATAAGCGCCGGGATGAACACCAGCTGCAGGATGATGCCGGGGATCGCGGTCAGCAGCGCGCCGGACAGGAACAGCTGCCACGTAAATGGTTCGCCGGCTACGCCGGTCATCAGCACTCGTACCACGCCCCATACCACGCGGCCCGCAACCATCGCGGCGAGCAGCGAGCGGTAAAGCGAAAAAATGCACTTCCAGCGCGAGCGGCTGTACAGCAGGCCGATGACAAGGCCGTAGGTCAGCAGCTCAAAGGACATGGCGACCGCGGTCAGCAGCGGCGGCATGCCGAACAGAACATAGCGCAGCATGGGCAGCACCAGGCCCACAACGGCACCGTACTGCCAGCCGCAGAGCAGGCCGCAGAGCAGCACCGGCAGGTGCATGGGCAGCAGCATGCTGCCGATCTGGGGGATCTGGCCGGTGAAGAACGGGAGTACCAGGCCGATGGCCAGGAACATGGCGGCCAGAACGAGGTTTTTGGTGTTTTGTTTCATGTGTGTCATTCTCCTCAAAATAAATTGCAGCGTCCTTCTGGAGCCGCACCGCCTTCGTGGCGGTATTTTCAGGAGATGGGGAAAGAAAACAGCCCCCTTCTGGCGGGCTGTCAAAGCAGGAAGCGCAGCGGGCCTATTCCGACAGCAGGCGCACCGCAGTATCAGCTGCGCGGTGCAGGTATTCATCCAGCCGGAGCCCTTCCGCACCGGCGACATGGATGCCGCAGGTGGAGGACGGGATGAGTACCTTTTGCGCACGGGCGCCCGAAACCGCGACCGACATCCCGGGCGATACCTCGCCCATGATGCCGTTGGCCATGATGATGCCCACCGGGCCGACGATCAGGTCGGCCTGCGCGGCGTTGTGGCAGACAGCGTTCTCCCCCGTTGCCCCGCGCGCGGCCCCGGCCTTGAGCATGGCGTTCGTGGCGAGCGAATTGGTGCCGACGCAGCACAGCTCGCAGTCCGCCGGCAGACGCGGCGCAAGCAGCTTGACCAGCTGGACGCCGATGCCGCCCCCCTGCCCGTCGATCACCAGGACAAGGCGCGCGTTTGAATGGGTACCCATGGGAAAAACCTCCGCAATTTCTGCTTTATTTTACGTTAACATTATAGCACATCCGCGTCCGGACGTAAAGCGATATCCGGCGTATTCCCTGCGCAGGCGGCTTCAGTCGGCCTGCTTTTCACGGAAGAGCAGGCCGAAAATACGACGTACGAGCGGGCCTGCGAAAAAGAACTGCCAGATCAGCGCCATGGGGAAGTTGAGGATGGTGGTCTGGAGCCAGGCCGAGACTACGCCCGGCTGGATGCCGCCCTTGAACAGCAGCGTTGCGATCAGGCTCATGGACGGGCACATCATCCACACGGACGCGGCCGAGACCGCAAGCATGACCGCGGTCGGGCCGGACTCCGCCGGGTTCACCAGACGGAACGCGACCGCCTTGGACAGGCGGCCGACAAGGATCAGCTCGAGCAGCACGGCGGCCAGCGTCATGAGCGGCCATTCGCCCAGCGCCATGGCGAACACCGCGTCGCGCAGCCCGCCGGTCTCGAGCGAGATGTTGTAGCACACCATCCCGTATACCATAACGGCGGCCATAAGAATTGTGAAGATCACGTCCTGAAATTTGTTTTTCGGCATTGGTTTGTCTCTTCTCCTCTGTATGCAGTGTGATTTGCGGCATGGGGCGCACAAAAAAAGGACGCAGGGAAACTTTCGTTTCACTGCGTCCTGACGACTCGCTCCACTACCATTAATTGCCCTTATTATACCGAAAAAGCAAGAAGAAGTCAAGCCGGCCGGAATTTACGCATTTATAACCCGGATTTCATCCAAACCCAACCGGAAGCCGCTATAATAAAGCCGGATAACCTCAAACAGGGGTGTAAGGCATGCAGGCAATCGGACGGACAACAGGCAGACCACTGGCCAGATCCCCGCATCTCGGGGATCTGGCTTTGCGCTTTCTGCCGGGAATGGGAGGCTACCTATGCGGAAAACCTATGTATTGGACACCAACGTACTGATCCAGGCGCCCTATGCGCTGGACTGCTTTGAGGATAACGACCTCGTGCTGCCGCTCGCCGTGCTCGAGGAGCTGGACGGCCTGAAAAAAGCCGAGGGCGAGCGCGGCGCGAACGCCCGTGCAGCCATCCGCGCGCTCGAGTGGCACCGCTGCCGCGGCGACCTGCTGGAGGGCGTGCCGCTGGAAAGCGGGGGCACGCTGCGCGTCGAGTCCAATTGCGTGGACGTCACGCTGCCGGACAGCCTGTCCGACAGCGTGCAGGACAACCGCATCCTGCGCGTATGCAAGGGGCTGCACGAGCAGGGCGGGCAGATCGTGCTGGTGACCAAGGATATCCTGCTGCGGCTCAAGGCGCAGATGCTCGGCCTTGCGGCCGAGGACTTCACGACCGAGCAGGCGCCGGAAAACGGGATGGGCTACACCGGCCGCATCGAATGCTATGCGCCCGAGGCGCGGTTCCGGGATTTCCGCAAGCGGGGCGTGCCGTGCGAGGAGTTGTACCAGACCGACGAGGCGGGCAATGTCATCCGGCCCAGCCTCACGCCCAACCAGTTTGTCGTGCTGCACGCCGACCAGTCGAACAAAAAGACTCAGCTCGGCCGTGTGTGCGGGGAAAAGGTGGTCGCGCTGGAGTACATCAAACGCACGCCCTACGGGGTCAAGCCGCGCTCGGCGGGACAGTATTTTTTACAGGAGGCGCTCATGCAGCCTGCGGAGACCGCGCCGCTCGTCATCGTGCGCGGTATGGCGGGTACAGCCAAGACGTTCTACTCGCTCGCAGTCGGGCTGGAAAAGCTGTTGTGCGAGGGACAAAACGAGTACCGCCGCATCCTGATCTGCCGCCCGAACGCGCAGTTCGATCTGGATATCGGCTTTTTGCCCGGCGACGAGCAGGAGAAAATTTCCCCGCTGCTGCGGCCGGTGATGGACAATCTCGAGCAGCTGATCGATTCCAACGACGCCGAGCGCTACCGCGACGAGGCGGCACTGCAGGACAAGATCCGCGAGATCTTTGCGCGCGGCATCATCCAGGCCGAGGCGATGAACTTCATCCGCGGCCGGTCGATCGCGCAGACCTATCTGATCATCGACGAGGCGCAGAACATGACCCCGGCACAGGTCAAGGGTGTGATCACGCGCGCAGGCAAGGGCACCAAGATCATCCTGCTGGGTGACCCGGGACAGATCGACCGACCCTATCTGGACGAGCGCACCAACGGCCTGAGCTATGCGGCGGCGCACATGCAGGGCAGCCCGCTGTGCTGGCAGCTGACGCTGGACGCCGGGGAATGTGAGCGTTCGCCGCTCGCGATGGACGCCATCCACAGATTGTAAGCAGGAGCGTGTTACGTTTTTCATGGAATACCAGACCATCACCTATAAAGAAATGAAGGAGAACCCCGAAGTGACCGCGCTGATGGAGCGCGGAAACGACATGCTGGGCGCGCTGGGATACACCGAGCACTCAAAAAAGCACGCCTGCAAAGTCGCCAAAGGGGCGGGGGACATCCTTTCGTCGCTCGGATACGATAAGCGCATATGCGAGCTGGCGCGCATCGCGGGCTATATGCACGATATCGGCAACTGCGTCAACCGGACCGACCACGCGCACAGCGGCGCACTGCTTGCGTTCCAGATCCTGCGCGGGCTGGGCATGCCGCCGGAAGAAGTGGCATGCGTGGTATCCGCCATCGGCCAGCACGACGAAAAGACCGGTACAGCGGTCGATCCGGTGTCGGCGGCGCTCATCCTGGCGGATAAGAGCGACGTGCGCCGCAACCGCGTGCGCAACCGGGTCAAGGCGACGTTCGACAAGCACGACCGCGTCAACTATGCCGCCGTGACCGCGGAGCTGACCGTGCTGACCGAAAAAAAGACCGTCCAGCTCGATATCGAGCTGGACGAGGAGATCTGTTCCATCCTGGACTATTTTGAGATTTTTCTGCAGCGCATGCTGATGTGCAAGCGGGCAGCCGAGGTGCTCGGCCTTAAATTCCGCATGCATGCGAACGGCCATAAAATGTGCTGATATCATAAAAAGAAATGCCCCGGACCTTGCAGCCCGGGGCATGATTATCGGCCGGCACCGACATAGGATGCCGGTGCCGCGGAGAATGGTTCAGATCGTGCGTACCGAGATCATGCCGTCGATCGCGCGGAGCGCTGCGAGGATGGCCTCGGTGGGCTGCTCGGCAACGTCTACGATGGTATAAGCGTAGTCGCCCTTGGAGCGGTTGCCCATGTTTTCGATATTGCTCTTGACCGCCGAGGTGATCGACGCGATCATGTTCGGGATGTTCTTGTGGATCATGCAGATGCGGTAGCCGCCTTCGTACGGCACCTTGAGGTTCGGGAAGTTAACCGAGTTGCGGATCGTGCCGGTCTCGAGGAAGTCGCGGATCTCCTTGACCGCCATCTTTGCGCAGTTGTCCTCGCTCTCCGGGGTGGAAGCGCCGAGGTGCGGCAGGGTGACTGCGTTCTCCTGCGCGAGGATCTCGTCGGACGCAAAGTCGGACACATACGCCGCGACCTTGCCGCTTTCGAGCGCCGCCGCCATGGCCTTGGTGTCAACCAGCTCGCCGCGCGCGAGGTTGATGACGCGTACACCGTCCTTCATCTTTTCGATCGCTTCCGCGCTGATGGTGTTGCGGGTATCCGCGTTGAGCGGCACGTGGATGGTGATGTAATCGCAGTTTGCGAAGATCTGGTCGAGCTCAGTCACATGCTTGACCGAACGGGACAGCGCCAGCGCGCCGTCGACCGACAGGAACGGGTCGTAGCCCCATACTTCCATATCGAGGCCAACCGCCGCGTTTGCGACCTTGACGCCGATCGCGCCGAGGCCGATGATGCCCAGCTTCTTGCCCGCGATCTCCGGGCCTGCATAGGTCGCCTTGCCCTTTTCCGCCGCCGGGCCGATGTCCGGCGTGCCGGCAAGAGACTTGACCCAGTTCGCGCCCTGCACCACCTTGCGGGAGGCCAGCAGCAGCGCGCACACGACCAGCTCCTTGACCGCGTTTGCGTTTGCGCCCGGGGTGTTGAACACCACGATGCCCTCTTCCGCGCAGCGGTCGAGCGGGATGTTGTTCACGCCCGCGCCCGCGCGCGCGATGCACTTGAGGTTCTCCGGGAACTGCACGTCGTGCAGCTTGGCCGAGCGGACGAGGACCGCGTCATAGTCCTCGAAATCCTCCGAGCAGGTGTACTTGGCCGGGTCGAGGTCATCCAGGCCGACCTTGGAAATTTTATTGTAAAGCTTTACATTATACATAGGAAACAATCCCCTCTATTTTGTGTATAGGCAGGGCGCGACTGCTGCGCGCCCTGTTCCGGTATTTGCCGTTTACGCGTTCTCCGCCGCGAACTTCTTCATGAAGTCGATCAGGTACTCCACGCCCTCGATCGGCATCGCGTTATAGATGGAAGCGCGCATGCCGCCGACCGAGCGGTGGCCCTTGAGGTTGCTCATACCAGCCGCCGCGGATTCCTTGGCGAACTTCGCGTCCAGCTCGTCGTTGCCGGTGCGGAAGGTGACGTTCATGTGGCTGCGGGACGCCTTCTCGGCAACCGCCTTGTAGAAGTCCTGGCTGTCGAGGTAGTCATACAGCAGGGCGGAACGCTTTTCCGCGCGCTCCTGCATCACCTTGACGCCGCCCATCTGCTCGACCCACTCGAGCACAAGGCCGAGCACGTAGATGCCGTACGTGGGGGGCGTGTTGTACATGGAGTCCTTGTCGGCCATGGTCTTCCAGTCCAGCATGACCGGGTACTTTTCCAGCGGGTAGTTGCCCAGCAGATCCTCGCGCACGATCACGACCGTAACGCCCGCCGGGCCCATGTTCTTCTGTGCGCCCGCGTAGATCACGCCGTACTTGGACACATCAACCGGCTTGGACAGGATATTGGACGACATATCCGCAACCAGCGGCACGCCGGCCGGGGTTTCGGGGTCATACTGGTACTCGGTGCCGTAGATGGTGTTGTTTGCGCAGATGTAGAAGTAATCCGCGTCCGGACGGATGTCCAGCTCGGCCTGCGTCGGCACGCGGTCGAAGTTGCCCTCCTTGGAGGAGAAAGCGACATGGATATCGCCGAACTTGACGGCTTCCTTATAGGCGTTGTTGGCAAAGTTGCCGGTGATGGCGTAGTCCGCCTTGCCGGTTTTCATCAGGTTCATCGGGATAGCCGCGAACTGGGTCGTTGCGCCGCCCTGCAGGAACAGGACCTTGTAGTTCTCCGGGATGGAGAGCACGCGGCGAAGCGCCGCCTCGGTCTCCTTGATGATGCCGTCATATACCTTAGATCGGTGACTCATCTCCATGACGGACATGCCTGAGCCCTTGTAGTTCAGCATCTCGGACGCACATCGCTCGAGTACGGGTACCGGAAGCATGGACGGGCCAGCGGAGAAGTTGTAAATACGATTGTCAGCCATAGTGATAGTTACCTGCCTTTCAATAATCAGCGTGCTGCTCCATATAGGAACGCACTATCCATTATAATATACGCGGCAGCGATTTACTACGGGAATATAGCCCAAAATTCCGTCTGGAAAAGACGAATGTATGCACATTATGGACATAGATATCTTGCGTTTTTGCCGCGCTTTGGATGGTTTATGCCGCATGCAGCCCCCCTTCCGGCGTTTGCAACTCCGCCTCCCCGTGTGGTATACTATGACAAAACCATTCCTGCAGGAGAGGAGGCGTCAGCCATGCTGCGGCGCAAATATCCGCCCCAGCGCGCACAACTGACCTACCGTCAGATCAACCGTCTGCTGCCGTTCACCAGCGCGCCGCTGTTCCATGCGCTGCAGCTGCTCGCTACGGGCGACTCTGCGCGTTTCCACATGCCCGGCCACAAAGGTGAGCCGCTGTTTAACACCTATGCCGAGATTTTCGCCATCGACTTTACCGAGACATACGGTACGGGCAACCTTTACACCGGGGAAGGCCCGATCCGCGATGCGGAGGTCGCGGCTGCGCGCTACTTCAATGCCGCCGACTGTTTTTTCCTCACCGGCGGATCGACGCAGGGCATCATGGCCATGCTCGCTACCGCGGTTGGACGGGGCGGCAGCGTGCTGATAGACCGTGAATGCCACAAATCCGTGTGCCATGCCTGCGCGCTGCTCGATATCACGCCCTATTTTGTTTCGGCGCCGCTCATTGAGCCGTTCGCGGTGTCGGGCGGGCTGCCGAAGGACGAGATCGAGCGCCAGATGATTGACCATCCGGATATCAGGGCCGTACTCGTAACCTCGCCAACCTATTACGGCGTGCGCCGCGACCTGCCTGCGCTGGCCGACCTGTGCCGCGCATTCGGCAAGCTCCTGCTGGTGGATGCCGCGCACGGCGCGCATTTCCCGGCGGTCGGCCTGCCCGCGCCCATCCAGGAGGGGGCGGACATAGCGGTGCTGTCCATGCACAAGACGCTGCCCTGCCTGGGACAAGGGGCGGTTGTGCTGTCCGGCGAGGGGGTGGACAAACGTTCGCTGCGCGAAAATACCGCGCTTTTCGGCACCTCCAGCCCGTCTTATCCCATTATGGCGTCCATCGACCTGGCCCGCGCCTATACCGAGGGGCCGGGCCGCGCGGCCTATCACCGCTCGGCGGAAACCTGCCGTGAACTGCGCGAATATATCACCCGGCGCACGGGTTTTACCGCGCTGTCCGAAGCGCAGTATCCTGCGCTCGATCCCTGTCGCCTGACTGTGTGCACCGCAGGCACGGACACGACCGGCCACCGGCTTGCCGATATGCTGTGGAGCGAGTACGGCGTGGCCTGCGAGATGGCGGATGAACGCAGTGTGGTATTCATCCTGACCGGGGCGGACACCGCCTCGTCCATCCACCGCCTGCGCCGCGGCCTGCGCCGTATTTCACACCGGCGGCGCGAAGCGCTGCCGCCCCGGCCTGCGGCTCCCTTCCCGCCCGCCGAGCGGGTGATGCGCGTGCGCGACGCCTGGTTTGCACATACCGGACGCGTCGAGCCCGCTGCGGCCGAGGGGCTGGTCTGCGCGCGCCCGGTCACGCCCTATCCGCCCGGCGTGCCGCTGCTCTGGCCGGGCGAGAAAATTACCCGCGCGCACGTTGAACTTATCCGCGAAAGATGGTACAATGAAATCGGTGAAATCACGGTCGTGATTTCACAAGGCACCTAAAAAGGGGGAACTCTGTTATGAAAATGGTACTTGCGATCATCAATTACGATGATGCACAGGACGTGATCAATAACCTGATGAAGGCCGGCTTCCAGATCACCAAGCTGGCGACGACCGGCGGCTTCCTCAAAGCGGGCAACGTCACCATCCTGATCGGTCTGGACGAGTCCAAGCTGGACGAATGCTTTGCTATCATCCGCGAGCATTCCTCGTCCCGCAAGCAGATCATCCCCACCACCGCCGAACTTGGCATGGGCTTTTTCCCGTCCACGCCTGTCCAGGTCGAGGTGGGCGGCGCGACCGTGTTCGTGCTGAACGTCGAGCGCTTTGAAAAGCTTTGATCTCGTTTGACAACCTGCCGGGCAACGCGTCGCTCAAGGCCAGCCTGCAGCGCGCGCTGTCCGGCCGTTTTCCGCAGACCGTCCTGCTCTCGGGGGATGATACCCCGGGCCTGCAGACGCTTTCCACCGTGCTGGCGGCGGGCATCCTGTGCGAAAGCCCGGGCAGCCGCCCGTGCGGGACGTGTATCTCCTGCCGCAAGATCGGGCAGGGGGTGCATCCGGACCTGACCGTGATCGACGAAGGCGAAAACGAGCTCAAGGTCGATCTCGCGCGCCGGATCAAGGCGGAAAACGCCGTGATCCCGAACGACGGAGCACGCCGCGTGACCGTGATCCATCACGCACAGAACTTAAATTCCATGGCGCAGAACGCGCTGCTCAAAGAGCTCGAGGAGCCGCCGTCCTATGCGTTTTTTATCCTGACGGCTGAGCAGCCGGACGCACTGCTGCAGACCGTGCGCTCGCGCTGCACCAAATTCGCGCTCGAGCCGCCGCATGAGGCGGTGTCCGACGAGGAGGCCGCCGCGCTGCTCGCGCCCTATCTGGACGCTGTGGCCGCGCGCCGCGAGGACCGTATGATGCTGGCAGCGCTCGCGCTGGAAAAGCCGCCGCGCCGTACGCTGCTGGGCATGCTCGGCGTGCTGCAGGCTGCGCTGCGCGACGCAATTTTTACTGCAGAAAACCTGCCGCAAGCGCCGCTGCAGCCCGCACTGCGCGGGCAGACCGCTGCGCTCGCGCGTGCCGTACCAGCCGGGCGGCTGCTGGCATGCTATGATTTTATCGACGAACTGACAGACCGCGTGTCCCGCAACGCCGCGTCCGCTGCAGTCACCTGTGCGCTGACGAGCGATGTGTACCGCATCTGTTTTCAATGATACAGGAGGAGCCTTATTTGACGACCATTATCGGAGTCCGTTTCAAATCGAACGGAAAGATGTATTATTTTGACCCGTGCGGGACAGATGTCCCGGCGGGCACCGGCGTGATCGTGGAGACCGCGCGCGGGCTGGAATACGGCGAATGCGTACAGGGCAACACCGATGTGCCCGAGCAGACCGTTGTGCAGCCGCTCAAGCGCATGGTGCGCATCGCGACCGACGCTGACCACAAGACCCTCGAGCGCAATAAAAAGCGGGCGGATGAGGCCTTTGTGATCTGCAAGCGCAAGATCGAGGAGCGCGGGCTGGAAATGAACCTGGTGACCGCGGAATGCACCTTTGACATGAACAAAATGCTGTTCTATTTCACGGCGGACGGGCGTGTAGACTTCCGCGAGCTGGTCAAGGACCTCGCGGGTATCTTCCGCACGCGCATTGAGCTGCGCCAGATCGGCGTGCGCGACGAGGCCAAGATGATCGGCGGCCTCGGCACCTGCGGACGCGAGCTGTGCTGCTGCTCCTATCTGGAGGATTTCCACCCGGTTTCCATCAACATGGCCAAGGACCAGAACCTGTCGCTCAACCCGGCGAAGATATCGGGTGTGTGCGGCCGCCTGATGTGCTGCCTGAAATACGAGCATGAGGCCTATGCCGAGCTGCAGAAGGTTACGCCCAAGCTGGGCAGCGTGGTGGACACGCCCGAGGGCCGCGGCAAGGTGATCTCCGCGCAGATGCTGCGCGGCACCTGCAAGGTGCAGCTGGACGACAGCCCGGATCATACGCTGACCGAATTCCAGTGCACGGACTGCTGCATGGTCAAGGGCGTCTGCCGCAACCGGCAGAATGCGGCCGCTATGGCCGAGGAGCGCCGCAAACGCGAGGAGCAGGCTGCCGCTGAGTTGGCGGCAAAGGCGGCAAAGGAAAAACAGGACGCAGCGGATGGCGAAACAGCTGAAACCGCCGCGCAGGAAGCCCAGCCGGAAGAAGGCGCGGCGCCGCCGCGCCGCCGGCGCCGCCGCGGCGGACGCCGGCGGCACAAGCCGTCTGCAGGCGCGGCAGGCGGAACGGCGGACGGTGCTCCTGCCACCCATCCCGCTGAACCGCAGTAAGCGCGGAACGGAAAGAAAAAACAGGTGATGATCCGCATACCGGCAGAACTGTCCGGTGTGCGGATTTTGGCGTGCGGCATCATGCTTTGCACAGTCCGGCCGAGGCATATTGACTTCCTGTCCGGTATATGATATACTTATATAAATAAGGGAGTAGTCAGCGCAGCATGTTCCGGCTGCGTGGCAGGGCCAACATACTGGGGAGGACGCTCCTCTGGTTTTGCATGAAATGACGAGACTTATCTGTTTACGCGGCAGATGGGTCTTGTTTTTTTATGCCTTTCTGTCGCAGGCTGACAAACCGGGAGGACAGGAAATGAGTTTAGCAGAGCTGTTTATTATTGCGGTCGGGCTGTCAATGGACGCCTTTGCGGTGGCGATCTGCAAAGGGCTGAGCGTATGCACCCTGCGGCCGCGCCATGCGCTGATCACGGGGCTGTATTTCGGCGGGTTTCAGATGATGATGCCGCTGGTTGGGTATTTGCTCGGCGTGCGGTTCCAATCGCTGATCACCAGTGTGGATCACTGGATCGCCTTTGTGCTGCTGGCGCTGATCGGCGGCAACATGATCCGTGAATCGCGCGATACGGATGAGGAAAACCTGAGCGATTCCTTTTCGTTCGGCACGATGCTGCCGCTGGCAGTCGCGACCAGCATTGACGCCCTGGCGGTCGGCGTGACATTTGCCTTCTTGCAGGTCCGTATTGTGCCGGCGGTAAGCTTCATCGGCGCAACCACATTTATCCTGTCGTGCATCGGCGTCAAGGTCGGCAACGTGTTCGGGGCAAAGTACAAGTCCCGCGCCGAGCTGTTTGGCGGTGTGGTGCTCATCCTGATGGGGCTCAAGATTTTGCTGGAACATCTCGGGATACTCGGATGACGGCATACATAAGAAAAAGGACGCTGTAAAGCGTCCTTTCTGCTTTTATTTTGCGGTATGGTGCGGCGCACCATCCGCTCAGAGCTTCCGGAACCAGGTGCGCGGTGTAAACAGCAGCAGCATGGGGAACAGCTCCAAACGTCCGGCCAGCATGTCGAACATCAGCACGATCTTGCTGAGCGGGTGCAGAAAGCTGAAATTTGCTGCCGGGCCGACCAACTCGAGGCCGGGGCCGACGTTGTTGAGCGCGGTTGCGACTGCCGTAAAGTTGGTGACCATATCCTCACAGGTCAGGCTGACCAGCAGCACGGAGACCACAAAAATCAGCAGGTACGCAATCAGGAATGCGTTGACCGAGCGCATGACTTCATGCTGTACCCGGTGGCCATCCATCTTATGCACACGGACCACACGCGGATGGATCAGATACTGCATTTCCTTTTTGACGCTCTTAGCCATCAGGACGACGCGCGAGCATTTAATACCGCCGCCGGTCGAACCGGCGCAGGCGCCGATGAACATCAGCAGGACAAGCAGAGATTTGCTGAACGCAGGCCAGTAGTTGAAATCTACGGTCGCAAAGCCGGTGGTCGTAATGATCGAGGCGACCTGGAACAGCGCGTGATGGAAGCTTTCAAAAAAGCTTCCGAACATATCGCGCACATTCAGGGCGATCAGCACGGTGAAGCCGAGGATCACGCCCAGATACAGGCGGATCTCTTCAATGCGGAACGCATCCCGGAATTTGCGCGACAGCACCAGATAGTATGCGCTGAAATTGATGCCGAACAGGATCATGAAGATACTGGTCACACCCTGCAGGTAGTAGCTGTCGTAGTGCGCCATGGAGTTGTTCCAGATGCCGAAGCCGCCTGTGCCTGCGGTGGCCATGGAGGTGCAGACCGCATCGAAAAACGCCATACCGCCCAGCACCAGCAGGATGATCTGCAGGACGGTCATGCCGAAATAGATCGCGTACAGGATAAATGCGGTATCGCGGATATGCGGGGACATCTTGGAAACCGACGGCCCGGGGCTTTCCGCCCGCATCAGATAGATCGTGTGTCCGCCGGCGAGCGGCAGGATGATCAGCATAAACACCAGCACGCCCATGCCGCCGACCCAGTGGGTCAGGCTGCGCCAGAGCAGCGCTGCGTGCGAAAGCGCCTCTACATCGGCGACAATGGTCGAGCCGGTTGTCGTAAAGCCTGAGATGGTTTCGAACATCGCGTCTACAACCGAAGGGATCTCGCCGCTGAACAGAAAGGGGAGCGCCCCCGTAACGGCAAGCACGATCCAGCACAATGCGACGGTTACGAAGCCTTCGCGCGCATAAAAACGCGGGTTTTCCGGCCGCTTGTGGCAGAATAACGCAGCAATTGCAAGACAGATAGCGGCCGTGCCCAGATAGGCGGCGACGACAGGTTCCTGATAGACGATCGCCGTCAGCGCGGGCAGGAGCAGGAATACCGATTCGACGCCCAGCATCCAGCCGATCAGGTAGCGGATCATCGCATAATTCATTGCGGCATCTCCTCCGGATGGAAGATATCCTGCAGGTCGTTCATACCTTTGCGCGTGGAGACCACGATCACCGTATCCCCTTCCCGCAGCTCATCTTTGCCGCGCGGGATGATACGTTTGCCCTTTCGGTTGATGCAGCACAGCAGCACGTCCGGCCGGATGGGCATATCCTGCAGCGGCACGCCGGTCAGGTCGTGCGCCGCAACGCGGAACTCGAGCGCCTCCGCTCCGCCGCCCAGCTGGTGCAGGGTTTCAATGTTCGATCCCATGGAATTCTGCATCGCGCGGGTGTACTGGCCGATCAGCTCAGCGGTTGTCTGCTTGGGGCGGATGATCGTACCGATGGGAAGGCTGTCGATCACCTCTTCAAAATTGACGCGGTTGACCTTGGTGAACAGCTTGGCCCTGGAGTGCTGGCCGGCGTGCAGCGAGAGCAGGATGTTTTCCTCATCCATGCCGGTCAGCGCAACAAATGCCTCACAGGAAGAAAGTCCTTCCTCTTCCAGCAGGTCGCGGTCGGTGCCGTCGCCGTGGATGATGGTCGCCTCCGGCAGCAGGTCGCTGAGCAGTTCGCAGCGTTCCAGGCTGCTTTCGATGATCTTGACGGCAATACCCGAAGCGACCAGCATTTTGGCCAGAAAATAGGATACGTTGCCGCCGCCGATGATCATGACCGAGCCGATCCGGTCATTCGGTACACCGATCTTCTGGAAGAATTCCACCTGCTCGCGCGGCGGGATGATGACCGTGATGTCATCCCCGGCCAACAGGATAAAGTCGCCCTTGGGGATGTACGTCTGGCCGCCGCGGCGCACCATGCACAGCAGTACGTCTGTATGCAGCAGAGGGTTGACCTCGCAAACCGCCATACCATTTAAGCGGGATTTTTCCGGGATGCGGATGTCGAGCAGTTCAATGCGTCCCTTCGCAAAAGTGCCCACACCGATCGCGGACGGAAAACGGATGAGACGGGATACCACGCGCGCGGTGGACATCTCCGGATTGATTACCATGGACAGGCCGAGTTCATCCCGGATAAAGCCGACTTCGGAAACATACTGGGGATCACGCACACGCGCAATCGTGTGGCAGCCGGATGCCTTGCTGGCGATCAGGCAGGCGAGAAGGTTGATCTCGTCGTGTGTAGTGACCGCAATCAGCAGGTCGGTCTCCTTTACCCCCGCTTCCTTCAGAACATGATAGCTTGTGCCATTTCCCGTTACTGTGGCAACGTCGAACGTGTTGGCCAGTACGCTCAAGCGCCGTTCGGACTGATCGATCAGCGTCAGGTCGTGCCCGTCTGCAGAAAGCTGCTCGGCCAGTGCAGAACCGACTTTGCCGCAGCCTACAATAATGATGCGCATGGTGCGCCTCCGATCTTTTTTTCTTTTTCCCTGTAGATATACATAGCGATTATAGACGCTTATCCCATAAAAAGCAATATATTTTGCCGGGAAGTTAACGGTGTATTAACGGGTCTGCGGACAGCGGAGCAGGATGCAGGTTTGCCCGGGAAATTTTCCATCCAAAGAGCACGCTGCAGACGGGATCGGGGAGCCGCGTTTGCTGAGGAATGAAGGAGCCGGCATGCCGGCTCCTTCAGGGGATCGTTTATTCCGGGTCTTCCGCGCGGTTCCCCGCCGCTTCGGCAGCCTTTCGGTCCTCGTAGGCGCGCAGCGTGCCTTCCGTCATGTGGCTCAGTGCAGCCAGACGCTCATTGACCATGTCCCACATGCACATCGGCAGATGATCCCGATGGCCGCGGTGGAGCGTCACGCACTCAAAGCAGTTGCCATGGTGCGGGCAGGCCTCAGGGCAGGGGCAATGGTCGCCCGCCTCGCGCACCTGCTGCAGAAATTCCTGCTTGATTTTCCATGCTTCCTGTTTTTTTCCCTGCTGGTCGAGTTCATTCTGCAGGATGGCAAGTTCGTTCCCGTCGATTTTCATGTGTATTTTCCTCGCTTTCTCTGTATGCCTATTCAGCATAGCACACAAACCCGGAGGAGGTCAAAAACTTTTCCCAAAGCATGGACGCCTTTGTATGAAATGACGAAAAAGCAAATGTATTTTTGGTAGGTTGCGCTAAGTCGGGCGGCTTGAAAAAAGGATGGTATTTTGTTACAATGTTAACGACAAGCGGACACCGCCTTTGGACCCGATTTTTCCGTATCGGCAGGCAAACCAAATTCTGCATAGCCGGCCTGACAAGTGCTGCCCGGTGGTGTGGGGATTTGGTTCTTTTCATTTGTGGGCCGTGCGGTATCCCTCCTGCAGCGGGATGCGGGATAGCGGCACGCCGTTCGCTTGCCTGGAAATGCAGGTCATTTTCAACATGTGTTATGATAGAAAGGAAAATGCAGCTATGAAAACGGTAGAGTACACCATTACCGATGCGCTCGGTATTCACGCCCGCCCGGCAGGCATGCTGGTCAAGGAAGCGGCGAAGTTTACGTCCAGCATCAAGATCGCGGGCCCGAAGAAGGAAGTCGACGCCAAGCGCATTATGGGTGTAATGAGCCTGGGCGTCAAGCAGAATGATACCGTCCGCCTGACCATCGAGGGAGCGGACGAGGAAGCGGCGGCAGCGGCGCTCGAGCAGTTCCTGAAGGATAACCTGTAATCGAAAAACCAAGGCGGCCCTCGCGTTCCGGAGTCGGAGCACAGGGGCGTCTCCTGAAAAGCAAAAGGCGGGCATACGCCCGCCTTTTCGTTTCAGCGAAGCGGCAGCATGGGAAAAGAGGGAAACCGGATGAAAAACATCCATGTAAAACTTTCCGGCATGGCAGTGCATGCGCTGCCGCGGAGGGATGGAATGGTCGTGCAGCGGTATGGAGTTTAAAAATCTCAGGGTATATCAGCCGGACGGGACGTTCCGGACAGGCGGTCTGACCATTTCGGGAGACCGCATTGCCGCGGCGCAGTCCTCGGCGGATGCCTGCGATATGGACGGCCTGTATGCGGTCCCCGGGCTGGTGGATATTCATTTTCACGGCTGTGCGGGCCATGATTTATGCGAGGGCACGCATGCGGCGCTTGCTGCTATGGCGCGTTATCAGGCGGAGCACGGGATCTGCGCCATCTGTCCGGCGACAGTAGCGCTGCCCGAAGAGGAACTGTGCTCGATCATGGAGGCGGCAGCAAGCTACGAGACCGGGCGCCGGGATGCGGCGCTGGCAGGCGTCAATCTGGAAGGGCCGTTTCTGGCGGAGAGCCGCAGGGGCGCGCAGAACGGGGCGTATCTGCAAAAACCGGACGCCGCGCTGTTCCGGCGTCTGCAGGAAAAGGCGCAGGGGCTGATCCGGCTGTGCGAGATCGCGCCCGAACTGCCCGGCGCGCTGGATATGATCAGCGAGCTGTCGGGTGAGGTGCGCCTGTCGCTGGCGCATACGGATGCGGATTACGACACCGCCTGCGAGGCGTTCCGCCGCGGCGCGCGCCAGGTGACCCACCTGTTCAACGCCATGGCGCCGATGACGCACCGGGAGCCGGGGCTGATCGGCGCGGCATTGGACCATGACCGGGTCGGCGTAGAACTGATTACGGACGGGGCCCATGTCCATCCGGCGGCGGTGCGGGCGGCGTTCCGGCTGTTTGAGAACCGGATCATCCTGGTTTCGGACAGTATGTCCGCCACGGGAGCGGCAGACGGACGGTACACGCTCGGCGGGATCGAGATCACGGCCGCAAACGGCCGCGCAACGGTCAACAACGGCCACACGCTGGCCGGATCGGTCGCCAACCTGTTCGACTGCATGCGCCGCGCAGTGGGGATGGGCGTGCCGCTCGGGCAGGCGGTGCGCTCGGCTGCGACCAATCCGGCGCGCGCCATCGGTATCCAGTATGACTACGGCTCGCTCGAGCCGGGCAAGCTGGCCAATATCCTGCTGCTGGACGAAGACCTCAATATCAATGCGGTTATCCTGCGCGGGCAGATCATCGACTGAACAGCACACGGATGAAGCGGTGCCTACCCCCTGCCGGCTGCGCAGGGGGTTCGTTGCATCCGGACGGAACATGCGCCCTTCCCCTTTCCGGCAAAATCGTGTATAATATACGGCGGGGCGGATGCCCCATACACCTGATTCCGCATATCCATGGAATAGAGGAGGTTTTCGGCTATGGCGGATTTTGTATCCCATCATCTGTTTGGCGGGCAGGCGCTCGCGGTGTTCCCTGCATCCGTGCAGGCGCTTGCGCACGCGCGTCCGGCGTGTTTTTTCTGGGGCTGCCAGGGGCCGGACCCGCTGTTTTACCGAAAGATCTGGCTGGGCAGCCCGCTGCACAAGCTGGGAAACCGCATGCATTCGGAAAAGACGGACGAGCTGTTTGCCGCCTTCGCCCGCGCCGTACATTGCCTGACCGGCGACGCGCACGAGATCGCGTCCGCGTATTTCTATGGCTTTGTCTGCCATTACGCGCTGGACAGTGAGATCCATCCCTATGTTTACTGCCGGCAGGAGCAGATCCGTTCGGCCGATGCAAAACTGTCCGGCTCGGCGGTGCACTGCCAGATCGAGAGCGACATCGATTACCTGCTGTACGAGCGGGTGCATCACGCGCCAGTGACCGGATTCGACCCGGCGGCGCACTATGCCCTCGCGCCGGAAGAAAAGGCCGTGCTGTCCGTGCTGCTGCGCGCGGTGCTGCAAAAGGTGTATGCGGTGCGCGTGCCGGTGTGCGACCTGCGCCGCTCGTTTGACGAAATGCTCGCGTGGGAGTGCTTTTTGTATTCGGACAGCCGCGCGGTCTACCGCGGCGCGCAGAAGCTGGAACGGATGGCAGGGCGCGGCGCGCTGCTGACCGGCCACATGAAGATCGAGCGCCCGGGCTGGGACGCGCTCAACGAGCAGCACGCCCCGTGGTGCAACTTGTGGAAACCGGATGAGCAGCGCACAGAGTCCGTACCCGAGCTGTTCGGACTGGCGCGCATCCGCGCGGCCGCGCTGGCCGGCCAGTACGCCGCCCAGTTTGACGCGGGCTGGCTGCTGCACTACCATTTTGAGCAGCCGTTTGACAACGGCAGCCCGAAGAAGGCAGCGCAGTGAAAAGATACTCTCCCTCCTGCTCACAGAAGGACGGACTGCGCAAAATGCAGATAGGCCAATGCTCTGCAGCATTCCGATCGGAAAATTTTGATGAAAACAGGCCGCCGAAGCGGCCTGTTTTCTGCTGCCGCACACCGTCCGGCGCGAAAAGGCGTTAGCGGCCGCTATTTTTTTGAGGAATCTTTGCAATGCACGGCTGTATGTGCTAAAATAGGAAGAAATTTCGCCGGAGAGGTCATCACCCATGCGGTATGTCATATACTATCTGGCCGTGGTCAGCCTGATCGGCGCGGCCGTGTGCATTTACGATAAGCTTGCCGCCCCGCGCGGCTGGAGGCGTGTGCCCGAGCGCACGCTGTTTTTCTGGGCGCTCATCGGCGGCGGGCCGGGGGTCTATCTGACCATGCTGCTCATCCGTCACAAAACGCTGCACCGCAGCTTTATGCTCGGGATTCCGGCGATCATGATATTTCAGGCGGTAATTATTATCGCAATATATAACATTATGTATTCGAGGGGATTGTTATGACCAAGGCGCTCATCCGCCTTTTTATCCGGGATGCGGAAAATACACACGACATGCGCGTGCGCGAGCAATACGGCGTGCTGTCCGGCGCGATGGGGATCGCGTGCAATGTGTTCCTGTTCATCCTCAAGGTTGTGATCGGTTTGGTGACCGGATCGATTTCGATTGCGGCAGATGCGTTCAACAACCTGTCCGACGGCCTGTCCTGCCTGATTTCGATCGTGGGCTTCAAGGTTTCCGGCAAGGCGCCGGATGCCAAGCACCCGTTCGGCTATGGCCGCACCGAGTACATCGCGGGGCTTGTCGTGTCGTTTATCATCGTGCTGGTGGGCTTTGAGTTTTTCAAGACCTCGCTCGACCGTATCATCAACCCCGCTCCTGTGACGTTTTCCGCCATACTGGTGGTGATCCTGGCGGTGTCCATGCTGGTCAAGCTGTGGATGGGGGCGTTTAATGTGCAGATCGGCCGCCGCATCGACTCCCCCGTGCTGATGGCAGCGGGCCAGGACAGCCGCAACGACGTGATCACGACCGGTGTTGTCATCCTCGGCATGGTGGCGGGGCAGTTCACCACCCTTCCGGTGGACGGTTACGTGGGCGTACTGGTAGCGGCGTTCATCGTGTGGGCAGGCTTTGGCATTGCGCGCGACACGGTTGCTCCCCTGCTGGGCGAGGCAGCCGACCCGGAGATCGCGCGCAGCATTGAGAAGATCGTCATGGAGTCCGACTATATTGTCGGCGTGCATGACCTGATCGTCCACAACTACGGCGCAGGGCGCTCGCTTGCCTCGCTGCATGCCGAAGTGCCGAGCGACTCGGACTTTGTCGCCGTGCATGAGGTGATCGACGAAGCGGAAAAGCGTGTCTGGCAGCGTACAGGCGTGTATGTGGTCATCCACATGGACCCGATTGACGTCAACAATGAACACGTTGCCGCGCTGCGCGGGCAGGTGGAAAATGTGCTGCAAGGCATTGATGAAAGCCTGTCCATGCATGATTTCCGCGTGGTGGACGGCGAGCGGCAGATCAATTTGATTTTTGATGTAGTTATCCCGTTCAGTTATGACAAAGAGGCGCAGCGCGACCTGCTGCTGACCATCCGGAACGAGCTGCAGAAAATCGACTATCGCTATAATCCGGTGGTCACCTTTGACCATCAGATGTAAAGACGCAAAGCGGCGGCGCAGGGATTGCCTGCGCCGCCGCTTTAATGGTACAATAGGGCTATAACAAGCAATGAGGAAAGGCTGTGACAGATGGAGCTGGTGATCAAACGGTTTGACGAACTGACGCTGCAGGAACTGTACGAGATCCTGCGCCTGCGGGTCAACGTGTTTGTGGTGGAGCAGCATTGCCCCTACCCGGAGATCGATGGCAGGGATGCTTTTTCCCACCACCTGTATTACCGGGATGAGGACGGGATACAGGCATACCTGCGTGTCGTGGACGCCGGGGTATCGTTCGACGAGGCTTCCATCGGCCGGGTGCTCAGCCGCAAACGGCGGTGCGGACTGGCGGGCAGCCTGCTGCGCGAGGGGATCCGTTTTGCCCATGAGACGCTCGGCGTGGATGCACTCCGCATCGAGGCGCAGACCTACGCGCGCGGGCTGTATGAAAAAGCGGGCTTCCGGCAGGTATCGGAGGAATTTCTGGAGGATGGCATTCCCCATATCCAGATGTTGCTGGATTGGGAATAAACGTAACGCGGAAAGAGAGAGGGGAAGCATACATGCTTTTGATCCGAAACGGACGGGTACTTGACCCGTATACCAACATCAACGCACAAATGGATATCCTGATCGGGGATGACGGCGTGATCCGGGAGCTGGGTCCGCGGCTGGATGCGCCTGCAGGCTGTGCGGTGTATGACGCCGCCGGACTGACGGTGTCGCCCGGCTTTGTGGACGGGCACGTACACTTCCGCGACCCGGGCCAGACGCAGAAGGAGGACGTGCTGACCGGTGCGGCGGCAGCCGCGGCGGGCGGCTATGCGACCGTGATCTGCATGGCGAATACCCTGCCGACCTGCGATACGCCCGAGATCATCCGCTATGTGACCGATAAGGCAAAGGGCTGCCCGGTCGAGGTATTGCAGGCAGGCGCGGTGACCAAGGGGCTCAAAGGGCAGGAACTGACCGACTTTGCCGCCCTGCAGGCGGCGGGAGCCCCCTGCCTGACCGACGACGGCATCAATTTGACAAATGCGGGCCTGTGCCGCGCGGCGATGGAGCAGGCGGCGGAGCGGGATATCCTGCTGTCCTTCCACGAGGAGGAGCCCTCGCTCGTGCCCTCGCCCGGGGTGAATTTCGGGTCGGCGGCGGCGCAGCAGTTCGGCGTGCCGGGGGCGCGGGCGAGCGCGGAGACCGCGATGATCGCGCGCGATATCGCGCTGGCGCTGGACACGGGCGCGCGCGTGCTGTTCCAGCATGTCAGCTCGGCGCAGTCCGCGGCGCTTATCCGCGCGGGCAAGAAGCTTGGGGCCAGGATTTATGCCGAGGTCACGCCGCACCATATCTCGCTGACCGAGGACGACGTGCTTGCGCACGGCACCTATGCGCGCATGAACCCGCCGCTGCGCAGGGAGGCCGACCGCGAGGCGCTGATCGACGCGCTCGCAGACGGGACGATCGATATGATCGCGACCGACCATGCACCGCATACCGCGGAGGAAAAGGCGCGGGAATTTGCCAAGGCGCCGAGCGGCATCACCGGGCTGGAGACCGCGTTTTCCGTCTGCAACACCTATTTGGTGCAGACCGGGCGGCTGACCCCGATGCAGCTGGTGGACCGGATGAGCAAAGCGCCGGCTGAAATATACGGGTTGACCGGACGTGCAGTTGCAGCGGGCAATTATGCCCGGCTCGCGCTGCTCGACTGGGACAGCAGAATGGTTTACAAAACGTATCGATCAAAGGCGGTCAACACACCATACACCGGCATGCAGCTGACCGGAGCACCGCGTGCGATTGTGACCGGAGCGCGTGTCACTCTGCGGTAAAGGGGCGCCGGCAACCGGCCTGGGAATTTCCCGGGCCGTTTTTTTGCAGAAAAATCCGCGAATATGGAAGGGAATATACATTTCGCGAAAAATCCCGCAAAATTTGCCAAGGCAGCCGCCACATAATTTGCGCGGCCAAAGTCATACTACCTGTACAACCAGAAATTCCGTATGGGAGGGAACGCGTAAATGAAGGCAACCGGCATTGTACGCCGCATCGACGACCTGGGGCGCGTCGTTATTCCGAAAGAGATCCGCCGCACCTTGCGCATCAGGGAAGGCGATCCGTTGGAAATTTTTACTGATCGAGACGGAGAAGTGATTTTCAAGAAATATTCCCCGATGGGGGAAATGGGCGCGATCGCGTCCGAACTGGCTGAAGCGCTTGCCCGCACAGCGGGCATGAGCTGCGCGATCTGCGACCGCGACGCGGTGATCGCCGCGGCCGGCGGAGCCAAGAAGGATATCCTGGAGAAGAGTATCTCCGCAGACCTTGAGCAGATCATGGAGCAGCGCGTCACCTATGAGCGCAGCGTGGGAGAGACGCAGGAGGTCACGGTATCCGACCGCGACGCGTATAATGTGGTCGTCGCTGCACCGATCATCACGGACGGAGATGTGACCGGCTGCGTGACGTTCCTCAGTGAGGATGAGAACGCCGCCGCGGCCGAAGTGACGGTCAAGCTGTGCCAGACAGCGGCGCAGTTTTTGTCCAGACGTGTGGCCGTGTAAGGGGGCAGAAAAATGGCAAAAAGAAAGCATGCAGAGCGCGAACCCAAGCCGTTCCCGCAGTATGACGATGCGGCGCATATTGACTCCGCTGCGGTAGCAGCCGTGCCGCCGTGGGATCAGGACATGGTGCCGCGGGGCGATCCTGCCGCAACGGCGTATACCGAGAAATACTGTGAGGACGGGCAGGGACATCGGTGACTGTACTGCTGTGACCCGGCTCTGGCAGCCGTCCGGCCGCCGGAGCCGGGTCATTCTGCATTGTTTTGCATACATTGCGGAAATGACCGGTTTTCCACTTAAATATACAAAACTGGTAGATGAATATTCTGCGGGTTTATCAATATCAACAAGATTTTTTTTGTTTTTCGATAATTTTTTTGTAATTTGGACTTGCGTACAGGGGAAGAAAGAAAGTATAATCTATGTTGCAAGGCTGTGCACAAGCACGGCCTGCGCGTATTTCCTTGAAAAGAGTGACCTGTGCCTTCGGGAGCAGCGTCTTCTTGCGCAAAAAAATGAAGAGGTGAAAAACATGGTGTACACGTTCCGTGGCGGCATTCACCCCGGCACCCACGCAGATCCGGGTTACAAGGCCGCGACAAACACCAAGCCGATTGAGAAGCTGGCATTGCCGGACCAGGTCATCCTGCCGGTATCCATGCACATCGGCGCCCCGGCGAAGCCGATCGTCTCGGTCGGCGATACCGTGGATCTGGGACAGCCCATTGCAGAAGCCGGCGGCTTTGTCAGTGCGCCCGTCCATGCGACCGTGTCCGGTAAGGTCGTGGCGATCGAGCCCCGCCTGCACCAGAACGGCAGCAAGATCCTGTCCATCGTGATTGAAAACGATGGAGAAGACCGCCTGCACGAATCCGTGCATCCGTATGACTTCGCTTCCATGTCCAATGAGGAGCGCATCGAGTGCATCCGCTCGGCCGGTATCGTCGGCCACGGCGGCGCTACCTTCCCGACCCACGTCAAGATCCAGTCGGGCATCGGCAAATGCGATACGGTGATCATCAACGGCGCGGAGTGCGAGCCGTACATAACCTCGGACCACCGCCTGCTGCTCGAGCGTCCGGAGGAAGTGATCGGCGGCCTGAAAATGCTGGCCGATATCATGGGTGTGCAGAACGCGATCATCGCGATTGAGGAGAACAAGTCGGACGTGTTCCCGGGGATCGAAAAGCTGATTGCAGACGATCCGCGCCTCAAGCTGTACCCGCTCAAGTGCAAGTACCCGCAGGGCGCAGAAAAACAGCTGATCAACGCCTGCACCGGCCGCGAGGTCCCCTCGGGCAAGCTGCCGGCGGACGCGGGCTGCGCGGTGTTCAACGTGGACACTGCCGGTGCGGTCTACCGCCGCTTTACGACCGGCATGCCGGTCATCCGCCGTGTCGTCACGGTGTCCGGCTCCGCAGTTGCGGAACCCAAAAACCTGGAAGCGCGCATCGGCACGCCGGTCGAGAAGCTGATCGACGCGTGCGGCGGCTTCAAGGAGCCCCCCAACAAGCTGCTCGCCGGCGGCCCGATGATGGGCGTTGCCCAGTTCTCGCTGGAAGTGCCGGTCATGAAGGGCACCAACGCGTTCCTGGCCTTCTGCGGCGAGGAGGATAAGCGTGTGGAGGATCCCCAGTGCATCCGCTGCGGCAAATGCATCAATGCCTGCCCGATGCACCTGCTGCCGATCTATATGAACATCTATGGCAAGCTGGACGATCTGGACAACGCCGTCTCCTGCGGCATGATGGACTGCATCGAGTGCGGCTCGTGCGCTTATGTGTGCCCGGCCCGCATCCCGCTGGTCGCGCAGTTCCGCCTGACCAAGGGTAAGATCCAGGCCAAGCGCGCGGCGGAAAAGGCCAAGGCAGACGCTGAAAAAGCAAAGGCTGAGGCGGAAAAGGCCGCATCTGACGAGAAAAAGTAAGGAGGGGAAACGAAATGTATGATCTGAGTAAAGTCGTCGTCACCTCCTCACCCCATATCAAGGCGGCTGACGATACCCGCAGCATGATGCTGGACGTGCTGATTGCACTGGTCCCGGCGCTGTGTGTTGCGGTATATACCTTTGGCCCGCGCGCGCTGATGCTGACTGTGGTCTCCATGATCGCCTGCGCGGTGTTTGAAACCATCTATAATAAAATCGTAAAGCACCCGAACACCATCGGCGACCTGTCCTGCCTGGTAACGGGCGCGCTGATCGCGTTCAACGTACCGGTTGCGGCTTCCTGGTGGATGGTCGTGTTCGGC
>HHCFC02800__coassemble_1099_pt1 | contig 41312 bp, 42 predicted proteins | sample HHCFC02800__metabat2_high_PE_038 | metagenome-assembled genome bin HHCFC02800
AGAGCTGGTGCGGGTAGTGGCTCATGCGGCCCTCGAGGCTCATCTGGCTGAGCAGTTCGATCGCGAGGTGCTCGATCTCCTCATGGATCTCGCGCTTGTGCTGCTTGTAGTCCGGCCGCTCCTTGGCGAGCAGCAGGCTGGCCAGCATAACGTTTTCCAGCGCGGTATACTGCGGGAACAGGTTGAACGACTGGAACACCATACCGAAATGCAGGCGGCGTTTACGGATTTCCGCATCGCTTTTGGAGGAGTGGTCGGCCGCGTCGAACAGGGTCTCGCCGTTGACGATGATCTGGCCTGCGTTCGGGGTCTCAAGAAAGTTCAGACAGCGCAGCAGGGTCGTCTTGCCTGAGCCGGACGACCCGATGATGGCCAGCGCCTTGCCGCGGTCGAGAGAAAAGCTAATGTCGTCCAGCACACGGGTGGAGCCAAAACTTTTATTGATATGTTTTACTTCGAGAATAGGCATAACGGCTCCTCCTTAGCGGAAATAGTCGAGTTTCTTTTCCAGCCAGCCGAACAGCAGTACAAGAATGCCGTTGAAAGCCAGATAGAAAACAGCGGTGTAGAACAGCGGCCACATCAGTCCGGCGCTCTTGATATAGGATTCACCCATCCAGAGCACCTCGTAGACTGCGATCGTACGGGCGAGGGCGGTGTCCTTGACCAGGTTGATGAATTCATTGCCCATGGGCGGGATCACGCGCTTAATGACCTGCAAAAGCGTTACCTTGAAAAAGATCTGCCGTTTGGTCATGCCGAGCACAAGGCCGGCTTCCTGCTGGCCAACCGGGATAGACTGGATGCCGCCGCGGAAAATCTCAGAAAAATAGCAGGCATAGTTGATGACAAACGCGACCAAAGCAGCAGTAAAGCGGGGGAGCAGGTCACCGTCCCACAGGAGACCGGGGCCGTAAAAGATCGCGATGATCTGCAGCATAAGCGGCGTGCCGCGGATGATCCAGACCACGGTTTTGACAATGAGGGCGATCGGACACAGCCCGGCAAGCGCATGCCCAAACCGGCCGGATGCAAATTTCGTGCCGCGTAGGAAACAGAATGGCTGCCACCGGTTCATAGTGCCGAAACTGAGCAGCAGGCCAAGCGGCAGGGCGAATACCAGCGTCAGCACAAATAACTGCGCTGTGGTCACAAGGCCTTCAAACAAGGTGATCGTGACCGAGGAGAATGTAACTGATGCAGACATGGGGGATACTACCTCTCTTCAGACAGTCCAAAAGCAGAGGGCGCGCTTCCGCCCTCTGCTTGGATTGTTATGTGTTTTTCTTTATGCAGCGGCGTCCTCTGCGGCAGCCGTGTCGCCTGTATCAGCGGCAGCACCTGCGTCCGCGCTGTCTGCAGCTGCCTGGGGCTCGACAAGAGACTCCTGTACACCATAGGTCTGCGCGATTTCCTGCACCTTGCCTGCTTCGTACATCGCAGCATAGAAGTTGTTGAAGGACTCTGCCATGTCCGAGCCCTTGCGGAAGCCGACGCCATAGTACTCGGACTCAGCGCCGCTCGCCTCGTTGAGGTTGACCGTGTAAGTCAGGTCGGGGTAGCTGGTGCCCTCGCCGATCATCGCACCCGCCATCAGCAGGTCGATCACACAGGCATCCGAAGCGCCCGAAGAAACCTCCATCAGCGCATTTGCCTGGGTCTGCACTGCGGTATAATTCAGGCCAAGTGTCTGCGCCATTTCCTCACCAGCCGAACCCGACTCAACTGCAAAATTCAGATCCTTGAGAGAATCCGCATCCTGATACTGGTCTGCTACGTCTGACGGCACAACCACGACCTGCGCATTGACACAGTAAGGATCCGAGCAGCTCATGCTGCTGGTGACCTCGTCGGTCAGCGTCATACCGTTCCAAACAGCGTCGATCGCCTTGGATTCGAGCTCGGAGATCTTGTTATCCCAGTTGATCTCGATGAACTCAACGTCAACGCCCATCTCCTCGGCAAAGGCTTTGGCCATGTCGGCGTCAAAGCCAATCCAGTCGCCGTTTTCATCGGGATAGTCCATCGGGGCAAAATTGGTGATGCCGACGATCAGCGTGCCCTTATTCTGGATATACTGGAAATCGCTTTCCTCTGTGGTGCTCGCAGTGTCATCCGTGGATGTGGTGTCTGTATTGCTGTTGCCGCCGCAGCCGGCCAGCAGGGAAGCGCTCATTGCGCCGGCAAGCAGCAGCGCCAGAAGCTTTTTGGTTTTCATAGAAGTACCCTCCTGAAATATTACTTTACTGTACTGTGAAAGTCATTTATCATTGTACCACTTTATCTCGAAAAATCAAGAAAAACTTTTGAGTGGCTGTTGGGTATTTTTTGCCGTTTTGCAGAAATCCTGTGCTGCATGGCATGCATTGTCTTGACCTGACCGGAAGGTTATAGTATAATAAAACAAATTGTTAAAGAATAGACAATATGGAGGTTGGGCAAGATGGATTACGCGGCACTCTATCAGCAGAAGCTGACGACGGCGGACGAAGCCGTCAAGGTAGTAAAGTCGGGTGACTGGGTGGATTATGGCTGGTGCGTCGGCACGCCGGACGCGCTGGACCGGGCATTGGCAAAGCGCCTGCCCGAATTATATGATGTGAATTTCCGCGGCGGCGTACTCATGCGCGTGCCTGCGATTTACCAGATCGAGGACCCGGCCGCACACATGACCTGGAACTCGTGGCACATGTCGGGTATTGAGCGCAAGTTTATCTCGACCGGTGCGGGCTTCTATGCCTCCATGCGCTACTCCGAACTGCCGCGCTTCTACCGTGAAAACATCGGCCATGTGGATGTGGCGATGCTGGTCGTTGCTCCGATGGACAGCCACGGCTACTTCAGCTTCGGCCCGCAGGCTTCGCACCTGCGCGCGGTCTGCGACGTGGCGGACAAGATCATCGTTGAGGTCAACGAGAACATGCCGCGCTGCCTGGGCGGCATGGAGGACTGCATCCATATCTCCGAGGTGGATATGATTGTCCAGGGCGACAACCCGCCGATGGCGGAGATGGGTTCGATCCCGGCGACCGACGTTGACCGCAAGGTGGCGGAGCTGATCGTGCCGGAGATCCCGAACGGCGCCTGCCTGCAGCTGGGCATCGGCGGCATGCCGAACACGGTCGGAGCACTGATTGCGGACTCGGATCTCAAGGATCTCGGCGTACACACCGAGATGTATGTCGATGCGTTTGTGGATATTGCCAATGCGGGCAAGATCACCGGCCGGTGCAAGACCATTGACCGCGGCCGTCAGGCATACGCGTTCGCTGCAGGCACGCAAAAGCTGTATGATTATCTCAACGACAATCCACAGTGTGCCTCGGTTCCGGTGGATTATACGAACGATGTGCGTGTAATCGCACAGATCGACAACTTTATTTCGATCAATAACGCAGTCGATATCGACCTGTACGGCCAGGTCAACGCAGAGTCCGCGGGCACCAAGCAGATCTCGGGCACGGGCGGCCAGCTCGATTTTGTCATGGGCGCGTACCTGTCCAACGGCGGCAAGTCCTTCATCTGCCTGTCCTCCACCTTCAAGCAGAAGGATGGCACGGTTGCCTCCCGTATCCGTCCGACGTTGTCCAATGGCTCGATCGTCACCGATACCCGCTCGGCTACCCAGTATATCGTTACCGAGTATGGTATGATCAACCTCAAGGGCAAGTCCAGCTGGGAGCGTGCCGAGGCGCTGATTTCGATCGCACATCCGGACTTCCGCGAGCAGCTGATCGCGGAAGCGGAAAAAATGCACATTTGGAAGCGTTCTAACAAGCGTTGAAAATGCGAATAAGCCAAAAACAGCCCGCCAGCCGCGGGCTGTTTTTGGGGGATATCTGGCATTGTTAAAAATGCAAAAACTGATACTTTCTAAAAGGTCAAAAGCACACTACAATAAGGTCAGTTCAGACAGAAGAAGGTGTCCGATATGACAGAGAACAAAACGAGGACGATTATCCTGACCGCATTGCTGGCAGCGCTGACGACGGTTGCGACCATGGTCATCCGTATCCCCACACCGACGCTCGGCTACATCCATCTGGGCGACGGCATGGTGCTGATCTGCGGCATCCTGCTCGGGCCGTGGCTGGGTGCGGTTGCCGCCGGTATCGGCTCGATGCTGGCTGATTTGTTTGCCGGAGCGGTCGCGTATATGCCGGGCACGCTGGTCATCAAGGCGCTGACCGCGCTGGTGGGCGGCTGGCTGTATCACCGCATGGCCGGACATGCCGGGCTGCGCACGCCGATGCGCGTGGCGATTGCCGGTATCCCGGCGGAAATTATAATGGTGGTCGGCTATTTTATTTATGAGGCCGGTATGCAGATCGTTGCGGGCAGCGCGGCCGGAGCGGCAGCGGCGGCGGTGCTGGCCGGCGTGCCGTTCAACATCGTGCAGGGGCTGGCCGGCATCATTGTGGGCGCCGTGCTGCTGCCCGTACTCAGCCACGCGAGCCACGAGATGGATGTGCGCATCAAAACCTGATCCCTCCCATAATACCCTTCATAATTTTCCCATGAAAAAGGGGCCGTTTCACAGCGGCTCTTTTTTCATGCCCGCATCCGCTGCAAGACGGTCAAGCAGGAAGCGGCCGCAGGTCTCGGTGTCGCGGGCGTGCTGCTCAAGAAAATCCCGGGCGCGGCGAAATTCTTCTCCCAGCGCGGGGCGCATGCCAAAGCAGGGGAGGGACACACGGCAGCGGTAAAGTGCTTCGATCACGCAGATGTCGCATAACAGGTCGCTGACGTTCTGCATTAAGTCCTGGTAGAGTTCGGTACAGGTGGTGTCTGTCATAGTATGGCCTCCTGATAATGGCTTTAAGCCATTATAATATGGAGAAGGTGATCTGTCAATGGCTGATAGCCATATTGATGGAAAAATAGCTGTCAGCTATAATATTTACGAAGATGACGGCGCGCCGAGGTCACCGCGCCTTATGAACCCGGTTGGAGGAGGGAGAGCATGGTTGATTATCGCGCGTTTTTCAAAAAACGCCGTCAGGAAAAGGGCTTGACACAGACCCAACTGGGGGAAATGGTGGATCGGACACAGGCCTATATCTATGAGATTGAGAGCGGGCGGAAAACCCCTTCCCTTGATTTGTTTTTCCAAATCTGTGAAGCACTTGACATCAAGGTGTTTCCGGACGAACAGTAAAAACGCTATGGAGATCCCATAGCGTTTTTTGATATATAGGATATAAGGGGAAGCTGTGCCGTTTCCGGCGGCGGCAGCGCCCTCTGGGGTGGCAGTCCATACCATGCCTGTCGCAGCAGCAAGCGGGTGGCAGCCGGAAAGCGTCACTTACCCTTGCGCGCGCAGCGCGCCCTAAAGGGAAGGTGGGAGATTGACAAGAGGGAGGAAACCGTCGGTTTCCTCCCTCTTGCCCGCAGTGCGGCCGCGCAGGCCGCATTCCAGCCAGTTAAGAGCTGGCATACACGTTTGCCCTGCTGGGCGAACCGCCCGCGCCGCGCAGGCGCAAATTCGACCCACTTGGGAAGTGGGCATGCTGCCCATCACACCAGCGTAACATACTGCTGCGGGTCGACCTTTTCGTCGTTCACCTGTATCTCAAAGTGGACATGCGGGCCGGTCGAATTGCCTGTGTTGCCGGAGAGCGCAATCTGGTCGCCCTGGGCAACAATATCGCCCACCGAAACAAGCAGCTCAGAGTTGTGCGCATATAACGTCTTGTAGCCGTTCTGATGGTCAAGGATTATATAGCTGCCGTAGCCGTTGTCCAGATCCCCGGCGACGATCACCTTGCCGTTGTCCGCCGCATATACCGGCGTGCCCTCCGGCACGGCCAGATCGACGCCGCCGTGCAGTTTGCCCCAGCGCATCTTGAAGCCGGAAGTAAAGGTGTAGCTGGTCACAGGCACCATAAACTCGCCGGTGCCGATGCCGATGTTTTTGGTGCCGACCTCGATGATCTCATCGGTCGCGTTGCTCAGCACTGTGCGCGCAAGGATGGTGCGGCCGTGCTCCTCGCCGTCCACAGTCTCGATCTCCGCAGTGACGACCGCCTCGCCCGCGCTGCCCTCCTGCACGGTCGCGCGGTAGGTCTGGTCAAGCTGGTCGTTTTCGCGGGTGATGGTCTCATAGGGGATCTCCTCGGTGTAGGTTACCGAGCGGGTCGCGGTCACGTCCAGACGGGGCGACAGGTAGTCGTACAGCGCGCCGAAGTCGGACACCAGGCTGGTCTGCGCTACGACGGTATCCACGCGCACCTCCTGCATGAAGTCGGCGTTTTCATCCGCGGACGTGGTGTACTGCGCCTTTACACGGTCGAGCAGCGCCTGCGCGTCCTCCGCCGAGCGGCAGATACCGGCCTGTTCGCCGCTTACCGAGATGACAGCCAGCGTATCCAGCTCGCCGCTCGCCTCGATCAGACCGGCTTCCAGCTCATCCGCGGTCAGGAACTGGGACGCAGTCGCGCGCAGCGGACGGGTCTCGAGCGTGAAGGGCAGGGCGTAGTCACTGCCCGCGAGCGAGGAGGCACTCTGTTCGAGCGCATCCACCGTGGCGGTGAGCGTGTCCGCATCCGCCACCACGCCGAGCGGGGCGCCGTCCGCCAGCACCAGCGTGCCGGGCTGTGTCAGCAGTGCGCCCGGCACAAAGAACAGCGGTACAAACAGGGAAAACGCGCATACCGCACGGCTGCGCTGCGCAAAGTGGAACGCGCGGCCAATGGCGGGCCACAGCGGAAGGTCATAGAACCAGCAGATCAGCCGGTCGAGTGCGAGCACAGCCCGCACCAGCGCGTACAGCAGCCCGGAGACCAGGCCGAAAACAAAAGATAACAGGTTTCGCATGACGGTAGTATGGAGAAAAACACCTCTCCATATTCCCTCCTTTCGCAATTCAAGGTTACAATTCGGTAACAATGAACAGCTTACGCAACAGAGGGAGCGAAGTCATGCGAAACCTGTCGCCTGTTTATCAGAAATTTAACTTTTTACCACTTGTCCCGCAAAATTTGTGGGGAAAAAACGCGGATCGAGCGGCTTTTGCTGATAATACCGCTCCAGAACAGCGCGCTGGAGCGAGACCGCGAGCGGCACCGCCGCATCGAACAGGTCGGTGAACGAGTCCGTGCGTTCGACGCCGTCCGACAGCCACGGGCGGTGCGCCTGGTTGGCGCAGTCCGCGGCAAGTGGCTCGGCCGGGCGGATAAGTGAAGAGGCCAGCCCGCTTTTGCCCGTGATGCGCTCGAGCCGTTCGAGCCGGGCGCGCACATGGCTGCCGTTGTGCGCCAGATGGAGTATGCGGCGCATGTCGTGCAGCGAGCGGTAGACCGATGCCGGAGCAACCCGCACACCGTATGCCTGCTTTGCCGCGTGTGCAACCACGCGTGCGAGCACCGTGCATTCCGGGGCATTCGGGTCGAGCAGGCGGAAGGCCTCGAATTTCGCAGGCTCGGCGGCAATATAGTCCGCGATCAGGATGCCGTCGATATCGCTCTCGGCCAGCTTGCGCCGCGCTTCGGCCGAATAGCCGGGCATGAACAGCGCGAGGCGGTCGGCCTGTGCCTGGATAAAGGCATGGGTGACGCGGTCAAGCGCGTAGTTGGTGCAAAAGCCGAACACATAGGCAAGCGCGGCGGTATTGCGCTCTTGCGCCGCGGCGGCACACAGTGCCTCGAACAGTTCAGCAGGCGGTTCGGTGCGCATCCGGTGCGCCAGCCGGTGCAGCTGGCTGGGGAAGGGCAGGTGGTACAGCAGGAGCGGCTCAGGTCCCTGCGCACCCCAGCGGTAGCCCGCAGGATAAGCGGCGGCAATGCGCGCGGCGGAATCGCCGGTGACGCGCTGCACGGTCGCGGCGAATATGTGATGGGTGGTGAAAGACGGCATGGGGCATCCTCCCTTGCTTGGCACGAGATATGGTTTTAGAATAGTATAAGCCATCCCGGCGCAAAAAGCCAGAGCAGTCTGTCAAAAAACGCGGCGGCGTCCTCCCGGGGACGGTGAATTTACAGGAAAGTGTCCTGCGGGCGAGAGAGCCGTTGCAAAAATCCGCAGAAAGCGGTATACTATTGGAAGAAAAAATCGGGAATCAGAAATCCCTTATTATTTGGAGGAATGGCATCTATGAAACTCGGCATTGTCGGGCTCCCTAACGTAGGCAAGTCCACCCTGTTCAATGCGATCACGCAGGCGGGCGCGGAGAGCGCAAATTATCCCTTCTGCACGATCGACCCCAACGTCGGCATGGTCGCCGTGCCGGACGAGCGGCTCCAGCCGCTGACCGACCTGTACCACGCGAAAAAGACCACCCCGGCGGTCGTGGAGTTCGTGGACATCGCGGGCTTGGTGCGCGGCGCGAGCAAGGGCGAGGGCTTGGGCAACAAGTTCCTGTCCCATATCCGAGAGGTGGACGCGATCGTCCACGTAGTGCGCTGCTTTGACAATGACAACATCGTGCATGTCGAGGGCTCGGTCGACCCGGCGCGCGACATCGAGACCATCAACCTCGAGCTCATCCTCGCGGATATCGAGCATCTGGAGCGCCGCCTCGAGCGCACGCGCAAGGCCGCCAAGGCGGATAAAAAGCTCAATAAGGACGTGGAGATCCTCGAGGCGCTCAAGGCGCACCTTGAGGAGGGCAAGACCGCCCGCACCTTCGAGGGCTTTGGCGAGGACGAGGACGTTATCCGCGTGGTGAACGAAAGCGACCTGCTGTCAGCTAAAAAGGTGATCTACGCCGCTAACATGGACGAGGCCGGCTTTACCGGCGATGCAGCGGAGAACGAGCGCCTCAAGGCCGTGCAGGCGATCGCGGATGCGGAGGGCGCGATGGTGCTGCCGATCTGCGCCAAGCTCGAGGAGGACATCGCGGGCATGGACGCGGAGGAAAAGGAGATGTTCCTGTCCGAGCTCGGCCTGCATGAGTCCGGCCTCGACCGCCTGATCAAGGTCTGCTACGACCTGCTCGGCCTGATGAGCTACCTGACTGCGGGCGAGCAGGAGGTGCGCGCGTGGACGATCGAAAAGGGCACCAAGGCGCCGCAGGCGGCGGGCAAGATCCACTCGGATTTTGAGCGCGGTTTCATCCGTGCTGAGGTCATCAATTATAAGGATCTGATCGAGCTCGGCTCGCTGGCGGCAGCCCGCGAAAAGGGCCTTGTCCGCTCGGAGGGCAAGGAATACGTGATGCAGGACGGCGACGTCGTGCTGTTCCGGTTCAACGTATAAATTATATATAGGAAGCGGGAAATAAGCCCGATCCGGTGTGCGATCCCTCTTGTGGAATCCGCGCCGGACCGGGCTTTTGCTTTTCTGCCCTGCGGGAAGCAAATGGGGCATATCTGCAAATCATAAGAAAATCTTAAGAAATTCGTAGCGGAAATCAAAAGAATCCTTTGGTATGATAGAACCACAGAGGAGGGGGAGCTATGGAGCAATTAAAGGTACTGGTGGTGGACGACGACAAGGAGATCGTGGACAGCATCGCGATCTTCCTGCGGGCGGAAGGCTATGCCGTCGAAAAGGCCTATAACGGGCTGGAGGCGCTCGACATCATCATGACCCGCACGGTGCATTTGCTGCTGTTGGACATCATGATGCCCGAAATGGACGGCATCAAAACGCTGCTCAAGGTGCGCGAGAGCAAGAACATCCCGATCATCCTGCTCTCGGCCAAGAGCGAGGACGCGGACAAGATCCTCGGCCTGACCGCGGGCGCGGACGACTACATCACCAAGCCGTTCAACCCGTCCGAGCTGGTCGCGCGGGTCAAGAGCCAGCTGCGGCGCTACACCCAGCTCGGCGCGATGCAGACGACCGAAAAGCAGATCGTGATCCGCGGGCTGGTGCTGGACACGGAGAGCAAAACCGTGACCGTGGACGGCGAGCCGGTGCGCATGACGCCGCTCGAGTACAAGATCCTGGAACTGCTGTGCCGCCACCCGGGCAAGGTGTTTTCGACCGAGGAGATCTACAGGCAGGTGTGGAACGATGAAATCGTGTCGGACAACGCGATCGCGGTGCATGTCCGGCACATCCGCGAAAAGATCGAGATCAACCCCAGGGAGCCGCGCTACCTCAAGGTCGTATGGGGCGTGGGCTATAAGATAGAGAGGAGCGAGTGAACATGAAAAAGGTGGTACGGTCGCCCATACTAAAGGGCATTGCATTTGCAGTGTGCCTGGTGTGCGTGGCCGCAGCGGCGCTGTCCGCGGGCAATGCGCTGCAATGGTTTTATGAACAATATGAAACGCGCGGCGGAAACAGCACCTATATGCTGGAGTCCAGTTTTGAACAATCCAATATGCTGAATTACAGCTTTCTCTATGCGTTTCATGATATCGACAGGGCGATGGATAACCAGACAACGCAGGAACTGCTTGACCGATATGTAAAGTCGAGCGGCTTTACCGGCGATTATTATGCCAAAGTGGGGGATAAGGTATTCGAAAATGCCGGCTTCACAGTGGAGGAAGCAACGCAGTCGCCGTTTTATCTGGTTATTACGCCGGGGGATTACCAGACCAATTTGCCGCAGATCAGCAGTTATGATATTCCGGAGATATGGCTGAGCCCGTACCAGACCAACTACTATCGTAACGATGAAACCCATACGCTGACCGAGGAGAGGACCCCGGTCTATCAGGAGGGCGACTGCATCCTGCTGCGCCTGACGCAGGAACAGGCAAACAGCCTGCAGGCCGAATGGCTCGAGGGACAGCGCGTATTCGATCATGCGCTGATGATGGTGATCATCCTGTTCTTTGTCGCACTGGCGGCCTATCTCTACCTGCTGTATTTTACTGGCCGCCGGGCAGAGGATGAGGAAGTCCATGTGGTGCTGATCGACCGCCTGTATGTGGAATGCAACCTCGCGATTATTCTGGGCGCTGCGATCGGAACAGCTGTGCTGGTGGTCGTCGGCATAGACGAGGCTCTTTCCAGCGGCGTCTCGTTCCGCATGATGACGTATCTGCTCACGGCGCTGCTGGTCTGCGCGTTCGCGCTTGTGATGGAACTGATCCTCTCGCTTGTGCGCAATCTGAAGAACCACACGTTTGTCGAGCGCTCGTTCATCCTGCGCGCCGTGCGCTGGTGCTGGAGGACGGCGGGACGGATTGTCCGCTGGGCATGGGGCCTGTGCAAGAAATTCTGGCATTTTATCGGACGCGGCCAGAAAGGCTTTTGGCGCAACCTGTGGCGCAAGTTGTTCCAGGACTATAAGACCCGCAATGTGCTGCTGATCCTGCTGGTCTATTCGGCCGTGCTTGCGGTGCTGGGGATGATGTTCGGTGTGATGATCGATTATGGTACAGCGCTGTTTGTGTGCCTCTTGGGTGTGCTCTGGTTCCTGCTTGCCGTCGCGTTTTTAATCAAACAGCTCGATGGCTTTGACCGCGTCGTGGACGCCTTAAAGCGCCTGCGCGCCGGGGAGCTGACCTATAAGCTGGCCGACATGCCTGCTGGGGTGCTTTCCTCCATGGCGGAGGATATCAACTCGCTGGGCGACGGCATGCAGGCCGCCATCCAGAGCGAAGTGCGCGCCGAGCGCATGAAAAGCGAACTGATCACCAACGTCAGCCACGATCTGAAAACCCCGCTGACGTCCATCCTGAGCTATTCCGACCTGCTCTGCCAGGAGCACCTGACCCCGGAGGAGGCCAACGACTACGCAAAGATCATCCACCAGAAGAGCCTGCGCCTGAAAAACCTGACGAGCGACCTGTTCGATATTTCCAAGGTACAGTCGGGCGCGGAGCAGATGCAGTGCGAGCGCATCGACGCGTGCACGCTCGTGCGGCAGGCGCTCGGCGAGCAGGACAACGCGATCGCGGAAAGCAGGCTGACGCTCAAGGTGAATATCCCGGAACATGAGGTGCCGATCTGGGCAGACGGCAAAAAGATGTCCCGGGTGATGGAAAACCTGATCGGCAACTGCATCAAGTACGCGATGCCGGGCACGCGCGTGTTTGTGACGGTATCCGAGCAGGAGAGCGAGGCGGGGATCGAACTCAAGAACATCGCAAACTATGAGATGGACTTTGACGCAGGCGAGATCACCGAGCGCTTTGTCCGCGGGGACGCGGCGCGCACGACCGAGGGCAGCGGCCTCGGCCTTGCGATCGCAAAGAGCTATGTCGAGGCGTGCGGCGGCGCGCTGTCGGTCGATGTGGACGGCGACCTGTTCAAGGTGCGCATCACCTTCCCGGTGTACGGCGTCCAGCCGGCATGACATTTTGCAGGAACTCAGGTTTGCTTCCGCCGCGCCGGATTGGGGCTTGCATTCCGTCAAATCCGGATTATAATGGAAGCGGGACAATCCAGGGCGCGCCGCAGTAAGACGGCGCTGCCGCACAAGAAAGGCGGAAACAAACATGATGACTTCCCATGACGGCCGCGCGGTCGAAAAGGTAGAGCAGATGGCAGGCGGCAAGGGCCACGTCCTGATCGAGCGCCTGCTTAACGAGGAGCAGCTGAACGGCAAATGCGGCCTGTACGCCAAGGTAACCCTTGAGCCGGGCTGCACGCTGGGCGTACACGGCCACACCGGCGAGACCGAGACCTATTACCTGCTCTCGGGCGAGGGTGTGTATCACGACAATGACAAGTCCTATCCGGTCAAGGCAGGCGACGTGACCTTCTGCGAGGACGGCGGCACGCACGGTCTGGACAACACCGGCGGCACCGACCTGACTTTTATGGCGCTGATTATCAAGGGATAAAAACATATTGCACGCGAAGGCGGCGGGAATTTCCCGCCGCCTTTTGCTTTGCTTAAGGCAACACCGATGACACAATCATGCGGTGCTGCCTTGAAAATATTTTGCGCAGGGTATTGACATGGCGTAGATATTGTATATAATGAGTATATACAAAGTGAAAGGAGCGGATGGCATGGAGATCATCCTGTCCAACGTTGACGGCACGCCGATCTACGAGCAGATCGTGCGGCAGATCAAGGCCAAAATCGTCGGCGGGGAACTCAAAGCAGGAGAGGCGCTGCCGTCCATGCGGCTGCTGGCTAAGGAGCTGCGCATCAGCGTGATTACGACCAAGCGCGCGTATGAGGAGCTCGAGCGCGAGGGTTTCATTATCACCCAGACCGGCCGCGGCAGCTTTGTTGCCCCGGTGGGCGTCGAACTGCTGCGTGAGGAGCAGCTGCGCGCGGTGGAGGAGCACCTGACGAATGCGGTACGCGCCGCCCATCTGGGCAATCTGGATGAAAGCGAATTTCTCGACATTGCGAAGACGCTGTTTGAGGAGGAGATATAATGGATAACGCACTTGAAATTAAGGGTTTGTGCAAGCAGTATGAGGGCTTTGCACTGGAAAACGTCAGCTTTACCCTGCCGCGCGGCGCGGTGATGGGTTTTATCGGCGAAAACGGCGCGGGCAAGACCACAACGATCAAGTCCATCCTGAACCTGATCCACCGCGACGCGGGCGCGATCCGCGTGCTGGGGCTGGACAACATTGCTGACGAGCGCGCGGTCAAGGACCGCATCGGCGTGGTGCTGGAGGACGGCTGCTTCCTCAACACCCTGAACGCCCGTCAGGTGGATACGCTGATGGGAAAAGCCTACCAAAACTGGCATCCGGAGCAATTTTTCGGTTTTATGAAGCGCTTTGGTATCGACGAGCGCAAAAAGATCAAGGACTATTCCAAGGGCATGCGGATGAAGCTGTCTATTGCGGCGGCGCTGTCGCACAGCGCGGAGCTGCTCATCATGGACGAACCGACGAGCGGCCTTGACCCGGTGGTGCGCGACGAGGTGCTCGACCTGTTTTATGACTTCATGCAGGACGAGGGACACGCAATCCTGCTGTCCAGCCATATCACGAGTGACCTTGACAAGATCGCGGACTATATCACCTTCATCCACGGCGGCAGCATTGTGCTCTCCGAGCCGCGCGATGAGCTGCTTGACACCTACGGCGTGCTGCACTGCACGGCCGACCAGCTCGCGGCTCTCGACCCGGCGGCGGTGCGCGCCAAGCGCGTGGGCGCATTCGGCTGCGAGGCGTTGGTGCAGCGCGGCGGCGTGCCGGAGAACTGGGCAGTCGAGCCGGTCAACATTGAACAGATCATGCTGTTCCTGACGAGAGGGGAGAATGACCGATGAAAGCCATGCTGTATGCGGACTGGATGAATTTCCGCCAGTCGATCCGCTCGATCCTGTTTGTGCTGGTAGTATTCGCTTTAACAGCGTTTTCGTTCAGCGGACCGATGTTTTTTAACTTTACCGTGGTGTTCCTGAGCATCATGGTGCCGACCACGCTGTTTGCAGCCGACCAGGCCTATGGCTGGAACCGGCTGAGCCTGTCCATGCCCATCCTGCGGCAGGACGTGGTCGGGAGCAAATTCGTCATGGGCGCGCTGGTCAATGTGGTCCTGCTGTCGGTCAGCACGGTCCTGACCGTGGTTTACGTTCTGGCCAACGCGACGGGCAACCCGTCGGCTGATTTGATGGAAAATCTGGCAGGCATCTTCGCCTGCGAGGCGATCGCGTTCCTGATGATGGGCGTGCTGATGGCGCTCTCGTTCAAGTTCGGTATCGAAAAGGGACGCTATATCATCATAGCGTGCGTATGGGTGCCGGTGCTCGGCGTATTCCTGCTGGAGCGGCTGCCGTGGTTTGAAACCGCGCTGCATGCAGCGGGGGACTGGCTGAACACTGCCGGGGAGGCGCAAATCAGCCTGCTGCTGGCGGCAGCGCTTGCAGTCAGCCTGGTGGTTTATGTGATCTGCTACCTAATCAGTGTGAAAATCTATCAGAAAACCGAGCTTTGAGGGGAGGGGAAACCCTATGAAAGCTATGCTGTATGCGGACTGGATGAATTTCCAGCAATCGTTACGCACGATCGTACTGATCATGGTATTCTGTCTGATCTGGACGGCAGCGACCGGGGAACCGGTCATGTTTTCCACCATGCTGGTGGTGACAAGCTATCTGTTCCCAAATACGGTGTTCAATGTCGAGCGAACGAGCGGGTGGGATAAACTCAGCCTGTCCATGCCCGTTCTGCGGCGTGACGTGGTTGCGAGCCGCTTTTTGCTCTCGCTCGCGGTCAATGCCGCCATGCTGGCGTGCGGGCTGGTGTTTTCCGCAGTGTTCTGCGCGCTGACGCATACGGAAACGACGCTGGTCGAGTGCATCGGAGCGGTGCTGGGTGGCGAGGCTGTGACGCTCATCCTGCTCGGTGCGCAGATGGCGGCGGCATTCAAGTGGGGCATCCAGAAGTCAGGCTATGTTCTGCTGGGCGCATTTGCCTTGATCATGCTGATCCCGGTCTCGTTTTTCGCAGTTGACCGGCTGGATATCGCCGCTGCACAAGCTGACGGATTGCGGGCCTGGCTGGCGGGACTAAGCGACGCATCGGCCCTCCTGCTGCTGCTCGGCTGCGTCCTGGCGGCGCTCGCGGTTTATGCAATCTGTTGTCTCATCAGCGTGCGGATCTATCGGAAAAAGGAGCTGTGACCATGAAATACTGCGATAAATGCGGCCGTAAGGTGGACACCGATGCGGATATCTGCCCGTACTGCGGCGCGCCGCTGCGCGAGATGCAGGACGGCGAGCTGAGCGAGGAAGAGCTGCTGCTGCTCGGCCTGCTGTAAGGAGGCTTCCGGGATGAAAAACACAGGCAAGTGCCCCAAGTGCGGCGGGACGCACATCATCCGTGTGCCGGATAATGCGCGCCGCTATGGGAGCGGGAACAATATTTACACATCAAAAGTCACATTGTTCGGTAAGATCCCGGTGATCCGCTATGTCTGCTATGACTGCGGCTATGTGGAAAACTGGGTGGAGAACCACGAGGAGCGCGGCCAGCTTCTGCGCGCCTTCGGCAGCCATACATGAAAACGGCGCAAATGTCATATCCTGAACCAAAAGGGAGGGATGGGCTTGCGGAAAGCTTTGATTATCAGCCTGCTGATCCCGCTGGCGGTCGGCGGGCTGGCAGCCTGGCTGACCATGGACAGCATGGCGCAGTTCGCCGCACTGGCGCAGCCGCCGCTGTCCCCGCCGGGGTGGGTGTTCCCAGTGGTGTGGACCGTCCTGTATCTGCTGATGGGCTGGGCGAGCTTCCTCGTCTGGAAGTCGGACGCACCGCAGGTGGAGAAAAAGCGTGCGCTGACGCTTTACGGCGTGCAGCTGGCAGTCAATTTTGCGTGGCCGCTGCTGTTCTTCCGGGCGGGGCTGTACGGCTTCGCGCTGGTCTGGCTGGTGATCCTGCTGGTGCTGGTGGTGGAAACCGTGCTCGCTTTCAGGCGGATCGACCGGCGGGCTGTGTGGCTGCTGGCGCCGTATATTCTGTGGCTGCTGTTCGCAGCCTACCTGAACGCAGGCGTGTGGATGCTCAACCGGTGAAAAGACAACAAAGCGGGCAGGAAGACCTGCCCGCTTTGTTGTTCAGCAGCGTTCACACAGCCAGCGGAACAGCGGCAGATGGTTTGCTCCTGCCGCGTCGTCGCACAGGGGTGGTACCATGCGCTCGGGGTGCCACTGTACACCGAGCAGCGGTGCGGTTTCGTGCAGCAGTGCCTCGACCGTCCCGTCCTCCGCCCATGCGGCGGCGTGCAGACTGGATGCAATGATATCCACCGCCTGATGGTGATAGCTATTGACCATGGGCGCAGCCCCGGCCAGTGCCGCAAGCCGGGGGATGCAGCGCACCCGGTGGCAGCAATCGCTGTGGCCTTCGATGTGCTGCCGGAGCGTGCCGCCCAGAAAGACATTGACTGCCTGTATCCCGCGGCAGATCCCGAGGATGGGTTTGCCGCGGCTGAAAAACGCCTGGAATAGCGCCTGCTCCTCCTCATCCCGTACGGGATCAATGGAAAGCTTTTCGCTCTGCACGGGCTGGCCGAACCGGGAGGGGTGGATGTCCCCGCCGCCTGCGAGCAGCAGGCCGTCGCAGCGCGCAGCAAGCGTCCGTGCATCGCCGCCGCTGGAAAGCACGCCGGTGCCGCCGGACAATGCAAGGCACATCCCGTACAGCGCGGATTGCTGCCGCTGCATGGACAGACTGCCCATTGTCCGGCCGCTGGAAACCAGGATCATAGGTGATTTCACAGAAAAATCCTCCATTCCGGATTTACCGTTGACAGTGGTTTTGGAAAACAGTATACTGGGAAATGTATGGGATACGTAAGAGATTTGTAAGAGATACGTGAAACGGAGGACACCCATGGAATTTAATATGCTGTCCGTTGTGCAGCTGATAGGCGGCCTGGCGCTGTTTATTTATGGCATGACGACAATGGGAAAAGGACTGGAGCGCGCGGCTGGCTCAAAGCTTGAAAAAACATTGGAAAAAATGACTGGCAATGTATTTAAGGCATTGCTGATGGGTCTGGTGGTCACCATGGTGATTCAGTCGTCGTCCGCGACGACAGTCATGGTGGTCGGTTTTGTAAACGCTGGCATCATGTCGCTGAGACAGTCTGTCGGCGTTATTTTGGGTGCGAATATCGGCACCACGATCACAGCGCAGATCCTGCGGCTGGACAACGGGACGGGCAGCGGCAATCTGCTGATGGATATGCTTAAGCCAAGCAATCTGGCCTATATCGTCGTGCTGGCGGGCGTGATCATCATGATGCTGGCGAAAAAGCGCCGCACGCGCGATATCGCGGATATCTTTACCGGCTTCGGCATCCTGTTCATCGGCATGTCGGTGATGGAGGGCTCGGTTGCCCCGCTGGCGGATCTGCCGCAGTTTGCGGAACTGTTCGCTGCGATCTCCAACCCGGTGCTGGGCGTGCTGGTCGGCACGGGCGTTACCGCGATCATCCAGTCGTCCTCCGCCTCGGTCGGCATTTTGCAGGCGCTCTCCACGACGGGCGTGATCAGCTGGTCCGCCGCCATCCCGATCATCCTGGGACAGAACATTGGCACCTGTATCACAGCCTTCCTGTCGTCGCTCGGCGGCTCGAAGAATGCGCGCCGCACAGCGATGGTGCATTTCTACTTTAACCTGATCGGTTCGATTATCTTCCTGGTCGTCATTTATGCGATCCAGTATACGGTCGGCTTCCCGTTCTGGGATTCCCCGATCGATAAGGGCGGCATTGCGAATTTCCACACGCTGTTCAACGTGACTTGTACCATCCTGTTCCTGCCGTTTACCGGCCTGCTGGTCAAGCTGGCAACGTGGAGCGTGCCCTCCGGCGAGGTGCAGGAGGATCCGCTTGCCAAGCTTGAGCCCCGCTTCCTGACTACGCCTTCCCTGGCGCTTGAGCAGGCGCAGCGCTGCATCGCAGAGATGGGCGATGCGGCCAAACAGAACTTCCATCTGGCGACCGACCCGCTGTTCAGCAGCAACATTGCGCCCAACGAGGATGCTTTCCGCGAGCATGAGAGCTTCCTTGACCGCGCAGAGGTCGAGATTGGCCGTTATCTGACCAATATCCATAATATCCGGTCGGTAGACCAGCGTCGTCAGACCGCGGAGATGATGCATTCGCTTTCCGACTTTGAGAAGATTGGCGACTACGCGCAGAATATTTTCAGCCGTATGGAGGGATTCCGTCAGGCGGAGCTGGCCTTCTCGCCGGCGGCCAAGCGTGAACTGCGCGCAATGTGCGATGCGGTCGGTGAGGCGCTGGAGATGACGGTCGAAGGTTATGTGACGCGGTCGGTATCGGTCTCCCGCTCGGTTGAGCCGCTGGAAGAGGTGGTTGATACCCTGAAGGAGCGTCTGAAGAGCCGCCACATTGAACGCCTGAGCAGCAACGAGTGCACCATGCAGACCGGCATCCCGTTCCTGGACATCGTGCATGATCTGGAAAAAATTTGTGATCATTGCTCAAATATTGCCATCTATACTATTCAGCTCGGTGAGGGTGCAGAGGAATTTGACACACATGCATACGCGAAAAAGGAGTATAAGTCCACAACACAGTTTGCAGAGAAGCTGCGGTTCTACCAGCAGAAGTATCTGACCCAGATCGGTGTGCAGCCGGGCGAGGCATAATAATATAATGATATGCAGGCGCTGTGTTCATCAGAACATGGCGTCTGCTTTTTCATCAGACGGCGGTCAAAAGCAGGTTGAGCCACAGAAAAGGTATGGACCATTGCACCGGAATGCCGGAGAAGGTATCGTAGCGGTTTTCACGGCACAGGCAGCTGCAGAAAACCGGGAACAGGGGCGGAGTAAGCCGCGGCTATTGACAGATCGCGCTCGCATGTTATACTGGAGACATAAGAGAGCGCAGCCATGGGCTGGCGCAATACTGAATGGAGGTAATTACTATGGATAAAAAAGTTTCAGAACTGCTCAATGATCAGATCAACAAGGAGTTTTATTCCGCATATCTCTATCTGGATATGGCGAACTTTTATGCTTCCAAGGGGCTGGATGGCTTCGCAAACTGGTATGAGATCCAGGCGAAGGAGGAGCAGGATCACGCGATGCTGTTCTACCAGTACATGCATAACAACAGCGAGGCGGTTACGCTGGATGCGATCGCAAAACCGGACAAGGTATATACCGAACTGATCGACCCGCTCAAGGCAGCGCTTGAGCACGAGAAATACGTCACCTCGCTGATCAACGCGATCTACGCGGCAGCGCAGGCGGCGAACGATTTCCGCACCGTGCAGTTCCTCGACTGGTTTGTTAAGGAGCAGGGCGAGGAGGAGAAGAACTCCGCGGACCTGATCACCAAAATGGAACTGTTCGGCAGTGATCCGAAGGGCCTGTACATGCTCAACAGTGAACTCGGCGGACGCACCTATTCCGCACCGTCGCTGACTCTTTAAAAACGGAAGGAAAAAGGCTCCCTGCGGGGAGCCTTTTCCATGGTATTTTGTTCAGGCAGCCTGCTCTGCCGATTCAGCCGGTTCGCCGGATTCCGGCGCTTCAACAATCTCCTCTGCCGCCTGCGCAGGCAGGACGATCTCTATCTCAGCCGACAGCACCAGTTGGTTGACACCCGTACTGTCCGCATTGCCGACACGGAAGCTGACGGTATGGGTGCCGGGCTGGGCATCAGCCGGAATGGTCAAATGGTACTGGCTGTGTGCGCTGTCGTCTGTGATGGTGAAATTCTCATTGGAATAGGCGGCGATATCCTCCCCGTCCCATTGCCAGCTTGCAGGGAGCTGCACGCGGCCGATACCATTTTCGCCTGCAATATCCGCAGTGATGGTGAGCGTCTTGCCCGGATATACCGCGGCGCTCAGGATATTCAGCGAACCGGTGTATTCCAGCGGCCGCTGCTCGATGGCGACCGTCGTATCCGCGCGTTTTTCCGTACCGTCCGGCATGGTCAGTACAAAAGAAACGGTTGCAGTTTCGCCGGGAATCTCAGTCAGGGTATAGTTGAGTGTACTGGTTTTGCCTGCAGTTGCCTGGAAGTTCTGATTACCGTAGTTCGGTACCGCCTCTCCATTGACATACCACTGTGCTTGGGCGTTATATGCAGAGGAAACGCCGGTCAGCTGCACCTGGAAAGAAGCGGTCTGGTAAGGGCGGATGCTGTCCGGTTGTGCGGTGAAGGTGACGCCTGTGGATGCGCGGGACGCATCACGCAGCTGAATCTGTTCGAAACCATAATCGAGCAGTTGGCGCGAATCCGCAAAGCGCTGGTAATCACTCGTCGATTTCATGACGACCGAAATAACGCGGCGGCCATTGCGGACTGCTGTTGTGGTCACACAGTAGCCGGCAGCGGAGATGGTGCCGGTTTTGAAGCCATCCAGGCCCTCATAGGGGGCCATGGTGTTGAGCAGATGGTTGGTGTTGTTATAATAGGTACCGTTGAAGCTGTAGCCGCTCTTGCTGGTGATCCGCAGGATGTCCGGATAGGTGTCGATGAATTTCTTGGTCAGCGTTGCCTGCGAGCGGGCGGTGATGTAATTGGGCTGTGCGCCGTGGCAGTTATAGTAGGTCGCATTCAGGCCAAGATCCTTGGCAGTCTGGTTCATGCGGGCAACGAATGCACTCTCGCTGCCGCTGATGTGTTCAGCCATGGCGATGCAGGACGCGCTGGCCGACGGGATCATGATCAGGTGCAGCAAGGTCTCCACCGTATAGGTGGCGCCCTCGGTCAGCGGAACAGCAGTCGGATAATTGGAGTCACGCGACTTGACCGCTACATTATGGCTGATGCGGACCGGTGTTTCAAGTGTCAGCCTGCCGGCCTCCAGTTCCTGATAGATGATGTAGGCAGTCAGTACCTTGGTCATGCTGGCGGGTACGCGGGCAACATCGCCGTTGTAGGAATATAATTCCTCGCCGGTATCCCCATCCATGACAAATGCGCTCTCCGCCTGGAAACTCAGTGCGGATGCGTACGGCATGCTGCCGCAGATACAGATGATTGCAGTCAGAAATGCAGCAAACAGTCTTTTTTTCATAAATAAGCCCCCTTTTTTATTGAAACCGCTGCATACAGCCAAACAAGAAGCCTCCTTATTGCCGCAGGCGGAGCGCTTCTGCTATTTCCATTTTAGCAGACTGGATAATAAAAATGAAGTATTTTATTGAAAAATACAGCAATTTGTTGAATATATTGGAAAATAATAGGAGTGAAAAAGTTTTTAAACAGTGCGTGAAATGTGATGGCAGATGCTTGACTTGCAGGGGAAAAAGTGGTTAGATTATATCAATATGCAATTGAAATGCAGATGGGGTCGGAGATATTGAATTTGAACCGCGATACGATGAAAAAGATCATGGGGCTGATCGCCTTTGCGATCCTCCTTTACGTCGGCCTGCAGAATACACGGCTGGTTTCTGCAGCGCTGCGCTATGTAGTGGGTCTGACTGCTCCGTTCCTGATTGGTGGGTGTATTGCATTTGTGCTGAATGTGCCCATGCGTTTTTTTGAGCGCAACCTCTTTACAGGAAAAAAGGCAACGCAAAATAAAAGAATGCGTCAGATGAAGCGCATCGGGAGCCTTCTGCTGACGCTGGTTGTAGTGATCGGCGTAATTGTCGTTGTGCTCTTTATGGTGGTGCCGGAGCTGTATAATTCCTTTGCCGCCATTGGCAGGGAAATGACGCGTGCGATTACGCGCATCCCGCAGCTGCTCAATGATGCGGCCGAGATGCTGCCCATGTTTGAAACAGAGATCGATTCTCTGCGGGAGAGCTTTCTCAATGTAAACTGGCGGGAGATCGGCACAGTGGTCAGGAATTTCCTTCAGGAGAGTAATATTCTGAGCAGTACGTTCAGCATCGCGACCTCGGTCGTAAGCGGGGTCGCCAACACGATCATCGGCATCGTTTTTGCGATCTATATCCTGCTGCAGAAGGAGAACCTGGGACGGCAGTTCCGGCGGCTGTTCTATGCTCTGTTGCCAGAAAAACATGTTGACTGGTTCCTGCGGGTGTGCAGCCTGACATCGGCTTCGTTCAACAGCTTTCTGTCCGGGCAGTGCCTGGAGGCCTTCATTCTCGCGGCGATGTTCTTTGTCAGCATGTCGCTGCTCAACATGCCGTATGCACTGGTGATTGCTGTGCTGATCGGCGTGACCGCGCTGATCCCGATTTTCGGAGCGTTTATCGGCTGCTTTGTCGGTGTTTTCCTCATCCTGATCGCCAGCCCAATCAAGGCGCTGTGGTTCCTCGTGCTGTTCCTTGTGCTGCAGCAGGTTGAAGGCAACGTGATCTATCCGCGTGTTGTGGGCGGCTCGGTTGGGCTGCCGTCCATCTGGGTGCTGGTTGCGGTCACACTGGGCGCGAGCCTGGGGGGCGTGCTGGGTATCCTGTTCGCGATCCCGGTGGTTTCCGTGGTCTATACGCTGCTGCGCGAACATGTCCGCAGATGTATCCACGAGCGCGGCATTGCGGAGGAGAAAATCAAATAACCAAACGTCCGGGGACTGCCCCGGACGTTTGCTCTGTCTGTGGAAGTAGGGAGAATCCAAATATAAATAAATCGTGAATTTTTAGCAGGACACTTGATTTTTACCGGGCTTGGGATTATTATAACAATGTTAGCACTCGGGTGCATAGAGTGCTAATCCCAACAAAAACACAGAGGTGTATGTAACCATGGCAAAAAAGCAGTTTAAGGCGGAATCCAAGCGGCTGCTCGACCTGATGATCAACTCCATCTACACGCATAAGGAAATCTTCCTGCGCGAGCTGATCTCAAACGCGTCGGACGCGACGGATAAGCTGTATTACAATGCAATGAAGGAAGGCAAAACCGGTATCACGCGCGACAGCCTTCCGATCGAACTGACGCTCGATAAAGAGAACCGTAAGTTCATCATTGAGGATCATGGCTGCGGCATGACGGCGGAGGAGCTGGAAAGCAACCTTGGTACGATCGCGCGCTCGGGATCGCTTGCTTTCAAGAAGGAAAACGAAAACATGGACGATGTGGATATCATCGGCCAGTTCGGCGTGGGCTTTTATGCGGCGTTTATGGTGGCAAGCCATGTCGAGGTCGTATCCCGCGCACTTGGCAGCGAGGAGGCCAACCGCTGGGAGTCGGACGGCACGGCGGGATACACCGTAACGCCCTGCGAAAAGGCGGAGAACGGTACGAGGATCACGCTGACCATCAAGGAGAACACGGAAAACGAGAATTACGACGAGTTCCTCGAGCCGTACCGCATCCAGTCACTGGTCAAGAAGTATTCGGACTACATCCGCTATCCGATCAAGATGGACATGACGCACTCGCGCATGAAGGAGAAGCCGGCGGACGCAGGCGACGATTACCAGCCCGAGTGGGAGGAGTACGTCGAAAACGAAACACTCAACTCCATGGTGCCGATCTGGAAGAAGTCCAAAAAGGAGCTGACGGACGAGGATTACAACTCGTTTTATACCGGGAAGTTCTACGATTACCAGCCGCCGCTGATGCATATCCATACAAGCGTTGAGGGCGCAGTAACCTATACGGCGATGCTGTTCATCCCGTCGCATGCGCCGATGGACTACTATACCAAGGATTATGAGAAAGGCCTGCAACTGTATTCCAACGGCGTGCTGATCATGGACAAGTGCGCCGATCTGCTGCCCGACCATTTCAGCTTTGTGCGCGGCATGGTGGATACGGCTGATCTGTCGCTCAACATCTCCCGCGAGATGCTCCAGCATGACCGCCACCTGAAGGCAATTGCGCAGAGTCTGGAGAAAAAGATCAAGAGCGAGCTGCTCAAGCTGCAGAAGGACAAGCGCGAGGATTACGAGAAGTTCTGGAAGGCGTTCGGCCGCCAGATCAAGTACGGCGCTTATGTGCAGTACGGTATGCATAAGGAACTGCTGCAGGACCTGCTGATGTACCATTCCTCCACCGAGGATAAGCTGACGACACTCGAGGAATACGTCTCCCGCATGAAGGAAGAGCAGAAGTATATCTACTACGCCTGCGGCGAGACCGTAGATAAGATCAAGCTGCTTCCTGCAATGGAAACGCTGCATGACCGGGGATATGAAGTCCTGTGCCTGGACGACAATATCGACGAATTCTGCATCAAAATGCTGGCAAACTATAAGGAGAAGGACTTCAAGTCCATTGCGGATGCGGATCTCGGCCTGGAAACCGAGGACGAAAAAAAAGAGATCAAAAAGCTTTCCGAGGAGAACGAGCCGCTGCTGGCCGCGCTGGGCAAGACGCTGGAGGGCAAGGTCAAAAAGGTTGAGCTGACCGGACGGCTCAAAAGCCATCCCTGCTGCCTGCGCGCGGAGGGGCCAGTGACGCTCGAGATGGAGAAGGTGCTCAACCAGCAGGCGATGGACGACAGCCAGCGCGTGCATGCGGAGCGTGTGCTCGAACTGAACGCCGAGCATCCGATCTTCAAAAAGCTGTGTGAGCTGCAGCAGGCCGGTTCGGAGCAGCTGCAGACCTATGCCAATATCCTGTATACGCAGGCGCTGCTGATCGAGGGCATGCCGGTCGAAGACCCGGTTGCCTATGCAAACGCCGTATGTGATTTGATTTCCTGAAATTCGGCGGATAAGCAAAGGAGGCGCGCCCAATGAAAAAGCTGCTGTGGATCGTCAACCCGCACGCCGGACGGGGCGCGCTGAGCGGCAAGGTGATCCCCTGTGTGGCGGCGTTCCAGCAGGCAGGATATGATGTGACCGTCTATGTGACGCAGGGAGCGCAGGATGCGACCCGCGTCGTGCGCAGGCGCGCGGGCGAATTTGACCGCATCGTCTGCGCAGGCGGAGACGGCACGCTCAGTGAGGTTGTGACCGGCCTGATGGAATCGCCGGTGCGTCCGCCGCTCGGCTATATCCCCGCAGGCACGACAAATGATTTTGCTCTCAGCCTTGGTATCCCCAAAACGCCGGCAGAGGCGGCCGTCGTTGCGGCTGGAGATCGTTTGCAGGCGCTTGACATCGGCCGCTTTAACGACCGGTACTTCAATTATATTGCGGCGTTCGGCGTGTTTACCGAGGTGTCTTATGCCACGCCGCAGCAGTCCAAAAACATCTTCGGACGGGCAGCCTATATTTTTGAAGGCGTCAAGGCGCTGACCAATATCAAACAGCATCATATCCGTGTCGACAGTGCGGAAATGTCGGTAGAAGATGATTTCATCTACGGCATGGTATCCAACAGCATATCGGTCGGCGGCTTTAAAGCCATTGAACCGGATGGTGTGGTGCTGGATGACGGCCTGTATGAGGTGCTGCTGGTCTATCCGGTAGAAAACCCGATGGAACTGCAATGGCTGGTAAATGACTTGCTGACGCACAACACTGCGTCCACACGTTTTGTGTATTTCCGTACTTCCCATATCACCTTTGAAGCAGAAGCAGAAGTGCCGTGGACGTTGGACGGTGAATTCGGCGGAGCGGTGAAGCAGGCGGAAATCACCAATTTCAGACGTGCAGTTACCTTTGTAACCGGAAGCAGCCGGGAAACAGAAAAGGGACAGATATCCGACAAAACCGAAGCATGACAAAAACCCGCAAGGCGATTGCCTTGCGGGTTTTTACATCCAGTCAGCCATCGCCCGGCGCGAGCAGGATGGGCTGGAGCTGCCGCCCCTCCAGCGCGGAAGCAATGGTGTCGGGCACGAGCCGCATATCCGCGACGAGTGAGCGGGGCTTGGCGGCCGGGGCGTCCTGCCGCAGGGGGACAAAGTAGTAATGCCGCCGGTTCAGCAGCATGCCGAGGTTGGCCGCGCTGCCGGCCAGCCCGTCGTTTGTGGAGACGGCGAGCACAACCGGTTTTTCACTGCGCAGGTGGCTCTTGACCGCCATGGTGACCGGCGTGTCCGTAATGCCGTGCGCCAGCTTGGCGAGCGTATTGCCCGTGCATGGTGCGACGACGAGTACGTCGAACATGGCCTTCGGCCCGATGGGCTCGGCGGCGGCGATGGTGTCGATCGGCGCGCGTCCGGTCAGCGTGGACAGACGGTCGCGCCAGCCGGCGGCTGTGCCGAAGCGCGTATCGAGCGACCCGGCATTTGCAGACAGGACCGGGGTGACGACGCAGCCGTCCCCGGTCAGGGATTGGATGACAGGCAGCACCCTGGAGAAGGTGCAGAACGACCCGGTAAGGGCAAAGCCGATGCGGAGCGGGTTGGTCACAGCACACCCTCCTCCTGCAAAATCGCACACACAGTATCGTGGATCGCGCGGGCGGCGGACAGCGGCGCGACCCGTCCCGGCAGCGAGAGCGCATGCAGCACGCGGCAGGCGGGCGGCAGCTTGACGTCGGGCGAAATGCCGCCGGGCAGGGAGGCAAGGTCAATCACCACGCAGCCCGGCTTGAGCCCGGCCAGCTCGGATGCGCCGAGCACGGGCGCAGGCACGGTGTTGAACACCAGGTCAAAGCCGTCCAGATGCCCGGCCAGACGGCGGGTGTCGAGCGCGGCTAAGCCTGCTGCCTCGATGCGGGCAAAATCGCGCGCAGAGCGGGCGGAAACCGTCACAAGCGCATCCAGTGCATGCAGCTTGCGCGCGAGCAGCGCGCCGATACGGCCGCAGCCGATCACTAGGCAGCGCGCGCCCTGCAGGGTGAAATCGGTCTGCTCCATGGCGAGCTGGATGGCACCCTCGCAGGTAGGGAGGTTGTTTGCGGTATAGGCATGCTGTCCGGTGACGCCGCATATAGTACCGGTAGGGAGGTGATCCGGTATGCAGGTTACGAGGGAAGAAAAGGAAAGGGTTGAGCGGGCGCTCAAAGAGGGCATGCTGCGTGCACTGTGCGCAGCGGGCAGGCTCAGCCCGGAGGCGCTCGCCCAGGCGCTTGCCGCGCTGCACCGCGCATGAGCGGCGGGGAACAGCTGCGCGTGGCGGCATACTGCCGCGTTTCCACCGCGCAGGACGATCAGCTGCACTCGCTCGAGCACCAGCGGCGCTATTTTGCAGAATACATCAGCCGCCGGCCGGACTGGGCGCTGGTGGAGATCTACGCGGACCGCGGCCTGTCCGGCACTACGGTGCACCGCCCAGCCTTCCAGCGCATGATTGCCGCGGCGCAGGCGGGGGAGATCGACCTGATCCTGACCAAGGAGGTGTCGCGCTTTGCCCGCAATACGGTGGACGCGCTCGCGCATACACGGGCGCTGCGCCGGATCGGCGTGGGCGTGGTGTTCATCACGGACAACATCGACACCCGGCAGAACGACGGGGAGTTCCGCCTGACCATCATGGCGAGCGTGGCGCAGGAGGAGAGCCGCAAGACCTCGGAGCGCGTCAAATGGGGACAGCGGCGTTCGATGGAGCAGGGCGTGGTGTTCGGCTGCAACAACATTTACGGCTTTGATTTGCGCGGCGGGCGGCTGACGGTCAAGCCGGAGGAGGCGGCGGTCATCCGCACGGTGTACTACAAATTCCTGCACGAGGGCAAGGGGACGTACATTATTGCGCGCGAACTGACCGGGGCGGGCATCCCGCCGCCGCGCGCACGGGATAAGCCTTGGTCATCCACCATGGTGCTGCGGCTGCTGCGCAATGAAAAATATTGCGGCGACCTGCTGCAGAAAAAGACCTGCACGCCGGATTTCCTCGACCACAGGAAAGTGAAAAACGACGGACGGGAGGAGCAGGTCTATCTGCGCGGGCACCATGAATCGATCGTGCCGCGGGAGCAGTTCGACGCGGTGCAGCGCGAACTGGCACGGCGCGCACCGAACGGGCAGAAAAAGCGCCATTCCGCGCGGTACTGGTGTTCGGGCAAGCTGGTGTGCGGGGGCTGCGGCAGCCGCTTTGTGCCGCGGCAGCGTATTCGTGCGGACGGGAGCATGTACCGCTTCTGGGCCTGCCGGGCGCAGGTGCAGCACGGCAGGGCAGGCTGCACCATGCATCCCGTCCCGCACAGCACGGTGTGCGCAGGCATGTTGTATCTGCTGGACCGGATAGGCATTGACACCGGGCGGGCGGCAACCGAAACCGCCGCACTTTGCTTGAAAACAGCGGGCGCGGACGGGGAAGCCTGCTGCGCCTTCCTGCAGACCGAGTCCCTGCCCGGCGGCGCAGCCTATGCGGCGCTGCCCGAACAGATCACCGTGGAGGAGCGGGCGCTGGCGGTGCGGCTGCGCGGCGTGCCGGGGATGTTCCGCCTGCAGGCAGAGGACTGGAAGCGCGGGATCTTTTTCTCCTTCGAACGGGTGCAGGATACGTAAACGCCCCGAAACACATAGTGTTTCGGGGCGTTTTGCCGTCATTGGGTCAGGTGGCCGGGGAATCGTCCTCCGGCACGATGATATTGAGCAGGAACACGACAAGGAAAGATACCACCAGCGAGCTGCCGAAGATGTTGCGGACAAGCTGCGGGCAGAACTGCAGGATATCCGGCACAGCGTCGATGCCCAGGCCGAGCGCGAGCGCAATGCCCACGATCATCTTGTTGCGGTAATTCATCGGCTGCTCGTTCAGCAGCTGGATGCCCGACATGGTGATCGCCGCGAATACAGTAACCGTTGCACCGCCCAGAACAGGCTGCGGGATGGTGGTCATCAGCGCGCCGAACTTGGGGCAGAAGCCTGCGACCAGCATGACCGCGCCGACAATTACAAACACACGCTTGGCGACAACCTTGGTCGTGCAGATCAGGCCGACATTCTGGCTGTACGGGTCGGTCGGCAGGCCGCCGATGACCGCGCCGATCATGCCGCAGACCGACTGGCCCTTGATTGCGCCGCCGAGTTCCTTGTCGGTCGCTTCACGGCCAAAGCCGCCCATAGCGGTCGAGGAGACATCGCCGATCGTCTGCACAGCCTGGACGACGTACATCAGGATCATCATAATGATTGCGTCCGGATGGAACGCCAGGCTGAAATAGAATGGGCGGGGCAGCGAGATCCAGCCTGCCTCGCCGAGGCTGCTGAAGTCCACAATGCCGCCCATGAACAGCGCGATCACATAGCCGACCAGGATGCCGATCAGCATACCGGAAACGCGTACATAGCCTTTGCCGAACAGGCTGCAGGCCAGCGTGACAGCCAGTGTGATCAGTGCAAGGATCCAGAACTGGCCGGAGCCGAAAGTGCCGGCATTCTGTGCGGCTGAGCCGCCGCCCATGTAGTTCATCGCGGTTTCATACAGCGTCAGGCCGATGCTGAGCACTACGGTGCCGCTGACGATGGGCGGGAAGAAACGCCGGATCTTTCCCATGAACATGCCGATAAAGATTGAGACAAAGCCTGCGACGAGCTGGGAGCCGAAAATGGCAGAAATGCCGTACTGTGTGCCGATCATGGTCAGGATAGGCATGTAAGCAAACGCCACGCCCATGACGTTCGGCAGCCCCATGCCGAAGCCCAGGAGGGGATAGAGCTGCAGCAGGGTGGTGATGCCGCCGATGAGCATAGCGGCTTGGGTGAGGATGATCTGGTCGCCGGCAGAAAGCGAGAGCGTGCTCGCGATCAGCATCGGCGGGGTGATGTTGCCGACCAGCATGGCCAGCACATGCTGCAGCGCCTGCGGGAACGCCTGCCCCCAGGAGGGTTTGCCGTCGAGCCGGAACAGTTCTCCGCCCGAAGTTTTCTCTTTTTGCATTGGATCAACAGCCTTCCTTTGTTCTGTGAAATGCGCCCGCAGCCGTGCGGCGGCTGCGGGCAGTGAAATACCTTATTATCATATCAAATCCCACCCGGTATGTCCACGGAAATTTGTAAAAAACGGCATCCTTTGTCGAAAAGCACAAATATAGGGAACATGACACGGGGAACGACCGCCACAACGCGGATAAATTTACAGCGAATTCCCAGGTTACTGCCTTGAGGGCCGGAGCGGCTGTGTGCTATAATAATCGTGCAGACACAGGGCGGTTTATCGATCCATTTATCAAGGGGGAGAAAGAATGGGAAACAGGGGAAAGGACAGAGGAACAGCGGGATTCCCGGCGCGGCCGCAGAGCGGCTGGCAAACCTGCAGGCGCCTGCTGCTGATTATTGCTGCATCCGTTCTAATGGCGGCCAATATCCAGAGCTTTGTGGATGCGGGCGGCCTGTTCCCGGGCGGATTTAACGGTCTGACCCTGCTGATCCAGCGCAGTGCGCAGCGGTTTGCAGGTGTGACGCTGCCGTTTACACTGATCAACCTTGCGCTCAATGCAATCCCGGCTGTGGTCAGCTATAAGCTGATTGGAAGGCATTTCACGCTGTACTCCTGCCTGACCATTGTGCTGACCAGCGTGTTGACCGACCTCATCCCGTCCATGCCGATCACAAACGATGTGCTGCTGGTATGTATCTTCGGCGGCATTTTCAACGGGCTTGCGATCAGCCTGTGCCTGCTCGCAGGTGCGACAAGCGGCGGCACAGACTTTATCTCGGTCGCGCTGAGCGAGCGGCTGGGCGTGGATGCGTGGAACTATATTTTCCTCGGCAACTGTGTGATGCTGGCGGTCGCCGGACTGCTGTTCGGCTGGGACGCAGCGCTGTATTCGATCATCTTTCAGTTTGCTTCCACGCAGATTGTACATATGCTCGACCTGCGCTTCAAGCGGACCACGCTTTTCATCATTTCTGACCGTGCGATCGAGGTGTACGAGCGCATCAAGGATACCACGCACCACGGCGCGACGCTGTTCCGCGGCACCGGCCTGTATAACGGCGAGGAGCGGGACATGATCTATTCGGTCATCGCGGGCGACCAGGTCAAGCAGATCACCCGGGCCGTGCATGAGATCGACCCCAGAGCCTTTATCAATATCCTGAAAACCGACCATGTGGCGGGGAATTTTTACCGCAAGCCTCATGACTGAGCCACATGGAAACGACAAAATGCAACAGCAGGAGCCGGCCTTCAGGCCGGCTCCTGCTGTTTGCTGCGGCAAAAGCGCTTTTCCGCTAAGGAGATCGGTACCGCGTTGCGGATCGCAAGCTCATCGCGCGTTAAGTAATCGGTCAGCGGCAGGTCGTTTTGGACGGCGCGGGCGTGCAGCCAGAAGGGGACCGACCCGGCAAGCGCCAGCGTCCCGGCAGGGATCGCATCCAATACTTCGGAAAGCGGGTGCGGCGCGTTGGAAAGCGGAGCGTTGAGCTGCCCGTCCCCGTGCTGGACGGGCAGCGGCAGGATAACCGCCTGTACGCCGCTGAAGCAGGCGCGCAGGTCGCCGTATGCGCTACAGTGCTCGACTGGGCGCCGGTCGAGCGCAAACGTGCGCACCGTGTGGCCGTCAGCCTGCAGCAGCGCCGCCAGATGCACCTGCCGGACGTCCCCGCCGACGACCGCAAGGGTCACGGATTTTGTCATAGGGAAAACCTCCTTTGTGCCATCCTATGCATTTCTGCATGCCGTGGTGCGGCCGGATACGGAAGGCCCCGCTTTGGATTTCCCAAAGCGGGGCCTGGTTTGAAACAGTGGTTATTCCGGCTTGCGGTCTCCGCCGAAGAAGAATACGGCCAGCACGCCCGGGCCGGTGTGCGAGCCGATTACTGTGCCGACATAGCGGATATCCGACTGGACACCGCCTTTCTGCAGCAGATCGGCAAGCTTCTGCGCATCCTCCGGGCAGTCGCCGTGCGAGATACGGACGATCTGGCTCTTGTCGCCGATCTCCCGCAGTGTGCGCTCAGCCAGCTGCGCAATGGCTTTCTGGCGGCCGCGGACTTTGCCGCATACATTGAGCTTGCCCTCGTTGTCCACCCAGATCATCGGCTTGATGCCGAGCAGCCCGCCTACAACGGCAGAGGTTTTGCTCAGACGGCCGCCGCGGTGCAGATGGCCGAGGTCGTCCACTGTAACCAGATGGATCACATGCAGGCGCATTTCTTCGATGGCCGCCGCCGTCACCTCTGCGGAGCAGCCGCTGTCGCGCATCGCGCGCGCCTTGTCAACAAGAAGGTATTCGCCTCCTGTGGCGGACAGGGAGTCTACGCAAAAGATTTTGCGGTCGGGGTAGAGCGGCGCAACCTCGTCACGCGCGATGCAGCCGGCGTGGAACGTGCCGGACAGGCCGGAGGAAAAACCGACGTACAGGATATCCTGCCCGGCATCCAGTGCGGAGCGAAACAGCTGCAGGAATGTATCCAGTTTGGCCTGTGCGGTCGAAGCCTGCTTGCCCTCCCGCAAGAGGTCATAAAACGCATGGAAGGAAAGTGTCTGGCCGCAGTCTTCCTCAATCGTACGGTTGTCAATGGTAAAAGAGAGCGGTACAAACCGGATGTCGTGCGCGGTAAAGTACGCAGCGTTCTCATCGATGGTGGAATCGGTGATCAGGGCAAACGGGTGATGCATAAGCGTTCTCCTTCGAAATAGTCAGCTGGTGATTTCCATGGTGGTGTCGCACGAGCCGGTCAGCGAGTGCGCCGGACCATGCGGGAGGATCTCGTAAGTATTCTCGCACCCGACAAGACCGATGCCGTCCAGCGCGATCTTGGGTTCGACGGCGATTGTCATACCCGCCTCGAGCGGTGCGGAAAAGCCCTTGGCGAGCACTGGGGTCTCGTCCATGGTCAGGCCGATCGAGTGGCCAAGGAATTTGCAGGCGTTCATAAAGCCGCTGCGGAAGGCGGGATCGACGCAGGCGAGAATTTTCTCATAGATTTCTGCCGGGACTGCGCCGGGCTGCAGCATGCAGGCGATTTCGTTCTCCAGGAATACACACTGCTCGCGGGCTGCACGGATGAGCGCGCCCTGCGGATGTTTTGCCAGCTCTCCAAAATAGAAGGTGATCGTCTTATCGGTATGATAGCCGGCATAGCCGCAGGGGATGTCGAGCAGTACGATATCGCCCTCATGCAGGCAGCGCTCGGACGAGCCGATCGACTTCATGGCAATGCAGGTGCCGATGCCGCCCGAGGGGCTGTCAAGCGCGGAAGCGCGCAGGCTGTTTTCGCTGAAGCTCGCGATGCCGAGCACATCCTCGGCCGCTGGCTGGTTGTAGCGCGAGATGCCCATCGCGCCGCGGTCGAGCATGAAGGTGCAGATCTCGCTGCAAAGGCGCGCCTCGCTGACGCCGTGGCGCAGCAGCGCGGGCGCAACCTCCTCGATCACCGTCTGGTGCAGCTTGCCCGCGCGGCGCATGCAGGAAAGCTCGTATTCGCTTTTGACTGCACGCAGGCCGGAGAGCACATCGTCTGCCGCCTGCGGCGCAAACGGCAGGTGCTTTTGCAGCAGGGTGAGCTTTTGCAGCGTCATGGTGCGTGCTGCGACATAGACGGTCTCCGGAATATCGGGGAACGCCTCCCGGATGGTGCGGAAGCTTCCCATCGGGCGGATATCCGGGAACAGGGATTCCTTCACCGCACAGTCGAAGGAATGCCGCACAAACAGAACGGCCTGCCCGGGGGTGATGACGAGCGCACCTTCCTGCATGGTGCCGGTGAAATAATACAGATCGATCTTATTGTCCAGCAGCAGCATGGACCAGTCGGGATACCGCCGCGACATGGCGCAGCGAAGCCGGTCGATGCGGGCCGACAGTTCGTCGGCCGGAACAGGCGTATGGGGCATAATATCGTTTCCTCCAATCCGTAGTTTTGCATTTTTCTCTTATTTTATCACAGAATTTAAAACAGGGCAATGCGTTCACATTGACTTTTACCAGCTGGTGCGATATCATGATATATGTGAAAGAATCCGCAGAAAGGAGTCGACTATGCGCAGACTTTTGGGCCGCCTGCTTGCTGACCGCCGTGTCGTCGGCGGCTTCTTCCTGGTTGTGCAGCTGGTGGCAGTGATGTACGGCCTTGGATGGATCAGTGATTACTGGAGCTGGCTGCCGTATTTCCTGAACGTACTCAGCTTTACCATTGTGATCTGGCTGGTGCGTAAATATGACAATCCGACCTATAAAATCGCCTGGATCATTATTATTCTGGTGCTGCCCCTGTTTGGCGGCCTGTTTTATCTGTTGTGGGGCAATACGCCGTTCAACCGTGCGCGCACGCAGCATAAATATGAGCCTACCCCCCAGAAGTTTGCCGATTACCTGCGTACCCCGGCTACGGAGGAACTGGCGAAGCAGTATCCGCGCCACGCTGCACGCGCCCGATATATCAATGCCCTCAATGGCATGCCGGCGTGGACCAATACGGAGACACGATATTTCCGCGTGGGCGAAGAGATGTTTGCCTCTATGTGCGAAGAACTGCGGCAAGCGCAGAAATTTATCTTTTTTGAATATTTCATCATTGAAGAAGGTGTGATGTGGAACACAATCCTTGAAATTTTGAAGAGGAAAGTGCGAGAGGGCGTAGATGTGCGCGTGATCTACGACGACGTTGGCTCGATTGCGACCCTGCCCACCAATTATGACCGCTTTCTCGCGTCTCTCGGCATACGTGCGGTGCGTTTTAACCGCTTTGTACCAACGCTCAATACCTATCTCAATTACCGGAACCACCGCAAGATGATGATTATTGACGGTAATGTAGGATATATGGGCGGTATCAATCTGGCAGATGAGTATATTAACAAAAAGGTGCGCTTCGGTCATTGGAAGGATACCGGCATCATGCTCCGGGGGGACGGAACGGCCAATATGACATCGCTCTTCCTGCAGATGTGGGAGTATGTGACAGGCGAGCCGGTGCCGCCGTTGGATCCATACCTGCCTGCGGTCAAGCCGCCGGCAGACGGGTATGTACAGTCTTTTGCGGATTCCCCGCTGGACGATATCAATATTGGTGAATCCACTTATCTTCAGATCATCCATAATGCGAAGGATTATGTTTATATTACAACGCCTTATCTGGTCCTGGATAATGAGATGATCACCGCGCTGACAATCGCAGCGCAATCCGGTGTGGATGTGCGCATCCTGACACCAGGTATACCGGACAAAAAGCTGGTTTACATGATTACACGTTCCTATTACCAGCAGCTGCACCGTGCAGGCGTGAAGATTTACGAGTACCGGCCCGGCTTCCTGCATGCGAAAAGTATTGTTTCCGATGATGATACCGCGGTCGTCGGAACAATCAATATGGACTTCCGCTCCTTCTTTCTGCACTTTGAATGTGCGACCTGTTTCTATAACAGTTCGGTCGTCGGTGCAGTCAAGCAGGATATTCTGGAGACCATCAATGTCAGCCGCAAGATAGACGATGTCTGGCTGCATAAGGTGCCGTGGCTGCGGTCGATCGCTGCAAGCGTACTGCGCCTGTTTGCGCCGCTGCTGTAAAAAAAGAAATGCGTCCTGCGTGGCATAAAATGCTGTGCGTGCGGCAGGCCGGTTCTGTCACGGCAGTGTGATCAATGCATCGATAATAAAAAGCGTTCTGCATGGTAATCATGCGGAACGCTTTTTTACTGTATCAGAAACATCAGCAGATAGGCAAGACATGCGGCGATTGCCGCCCAGACCAGGCCGGTAAACAGCACGCAGAGCACATAAAGCAGCGGAAAACGCGCATGGCGCAGGCTGCGGCCGAGCTCGTTCGGCTCGCCAAGTGACTGGAGCGCCAGATCAACCGCCTGGTCCCAATCCATTCCACGGTCCTGGCGCAGGTATTCGGCGCGGGAGAGAATATGGTCGGCCAGCTCGCGGCGGACCCGTGTCCGGTAAGGAGGCCAGTACAGGTGCAGGCAGACTTGGTCGAGAAAGCAGTTGATACGGTCATCCGAGGACACAGGCTTCACCTCCGACCACCTTGCCGAACTGCTTGCAGAACGCTGCCCACTCTTTGCGGCAGCGCGCAAGGGTTTTAACCCCCTGCCGCGTCAGTTGGTAATACCGGCGTCTCCGGCCAGCGTCGGATGCCTGTTCATACGAGCGGATCTCCCCCTGTGCCTCCAGGCTGTGCAGAATGGGATACAGCGTGCCCTCTTTCATGGAAAAGGTCTGGTCCGAGCGGCATTCCAGTTCACGGATGATTTGATAGCCGTATTTATCTCCGCCCTCCAGCATGGCCAGCACGAGCATGGTGTTGCTGGCGGGGAAGGGAGCTTCGCTTTTTCTGCGGGACATATTGCACACCTCCGGATACCTCGGCATTCGATGTATTCTTAGTATAGACCGGGTTATATGGAATGTCAAATGCGGCTTATGCAGAAAAAGCTTGCGGTTTGGCGGTATATGAGTTATGATAGACAGGAATTTTGGTTTTTGGAGGATGAAGTTATTGTTTGCTGATCTGTTCCAGTGGCTGCTCGGCGCGGGTCGTGAGCTTGCTGTCGTGATCATTTCCATGGTGCCGCTGGTGGAGCTGCGCGGCGCGGTGCCGCTGGGGGCGGCGATCGGGATGCCCGCTGCTACATTGGTCCCGCTGGCAATCCTGGGCAATATGATACCGATTCCGTTTCTTCTGTTCTTTGGAGAAAAGGTGCTGGATTGGGTCTGCACGCTGCGCCCCTTCACTAAATTCGCCACCGCTTACAAGAACAAGCTGCTTGCCAAAACCGATCAGGTGACCAAATATGCACGCATCGGCCTGCTGCTGTTCGTGGCAATTCCTGTGCCGGGAACCGGTGCATGGTCGGGAGCATTGATCGCAACGATCCTTAAAATGCCCAAGGTGAAGGCGCTCATGTCCATACTGGGCGGCGTGATCATTGCAGGTTTCATTATGCTGGCTGCATCGAACGGCGTACTGGGGGTTGTGAGCATGTTTTAAAAAAAGAGACGGAATATATTCCGTCTCTTTTCTTTTGGCCTTATCGCATCCAGGCTTTGACTGCTTTGAGCGGCACATCCATCCGTTCCGCTGCTTCTTCGGGTGACAGGCCGGCTTCGAGATACCGGCGGCAGACCGCTTTCATATTTTCTCCCACCTCAATGATATGGTGGTCGGGATCATAGAAACGGACAACACGCTGTCCCCATGCGTGCGTCATCACCGGATGCACGTATTCGAGCGCCGGGATCGTACCGAGCTTCTCGGAAAAAGCGTCGAAATCATCTTCCTCAAAATAAATATCCGCATCATTGGCACAATAAGATATTGGTTTTCCGGTGAACTGCTTCCAGCTTTCCTCGGTCTGCAGCGACAGGCCGCCGGTCAGCACAGCATTGGCACCCAAATCCGCAATGGTGCGCAGCCCCAGAACCTTGCGGTAAAATTCTTTGGAGCGCTCGATATCCTTTACAACAAACAAAGGGTTCTTCATTTTCATACGGCAGGAACCTCCGTAACCGGACACGAGATCCGATGGTTTTTCAAGAACAGTTCAGATGCGGCAGGAGGCCAGCAGCTCATTTTTACAGTTCCAAAGCTTGAGTGACAGGTCGACATAGTAGGTCTGCGGATTTTCAAAGCGCTTGACCTGCTCCCACAGCGTGTCCAGCTCGGCCAGACAGTAATTGCGGATCTCGTTGATATCCGGGCTTTCGTATACGCATTCCCCCGCCTTAAATAGCTGCACACGCAGCGGGCGAACGGTAAAGTCGGAAACGATTTTCTGCTTCCAAGTATGGATAGGGTGGAACAGCACATAAGGCAGCGAGGGATCAATCTCTTCATCATGTACTGTGAGCACGTCGCCCAGCGCCTTACCTGTTTTGTTATCGATCAGGCGGTAGACCTGTTTAAAGTGCGGCGTAGTGATTTTTTCTACGTTTTCCGACACCTTGATTTTGGGAACGATCTCGCCGTCCTCATTTTCAACCGCTGCGAGCTTGTATACGCCGCCGAACACAGGCTCGGACTTTGAGGTGATCAGGCGCTCGCCGATGCCAAAGGAATCGATCCGGGCACCCTGCACCAGCAGTTCGCGCACCAGATACTCGTCCAGCGAGTTGGAGGCCATGATCTGCATGTCCGGGAACCCGGCCTCATCCAGCATCTTGCGCGCCTCGATGGAAAGATAAGCGATATCGCCCGAGTCCACGCGGATGCCGCGCGGGCGGATGCCCTTCTCCGCGACCATCTCGCGCGCTACGCGGATCGCGTTAGGCACGCCGCTCTTGAGCACGTTGTATGTGTCGACCAGGAACACGCAGTTGTCCGGATAGATGTCTGCATACGCCTTGAACGCTTCGTATTCGCTGTCGAACATCTGCACCCAGGAGTGCGCCATCGTGCCGCCCGCGGGGATTTTATAGTCGCGGTCAGCCAGCACGCAGGCTGTACCCTGGCAGCCGCCGATATAGGCTGCGCGCGCTCCGTAGATCGCGCCGTCATATCCCTGCGCACGGCGCGAGCCGAACTCGAGCACTGTGCGGCCCTGCGCCGCGCGGGTGATGCGGCTGGCCTTGGTGGCGATCAGCGTCTGGTGGTTGATGGTGAGCAGCACCATGGTCTCCACGAACTGCGCCTGGATCATCGGCCCGGCGACAGTCACCAGCGGCTCGCCGGGGAACACGGGCGTGCCTTCGGGCACGGCCCATACGTCGCATTCGAACTTGAAATGGCGCAGGTAGTCGAGGAATGCCTCGGAAAAGCAGCCGCGGCCGCGCAGGTAGGCAATATCCTCCTCGGTGAAATGCAGGTTTTTAAAATAGTCGATCAGCTGTTCGACGCCTGCCATGATCGCGTAGCCGCCGCCATCCGGCACGCGGCGGAAGAACATATCGAAATACGCGCGGCGGTTCGCTATCCCTTTTTCGAAATAGCCGTGCGCCATCGTGAATTCGTAAAAGTCGGTCAGCATTGTCAGGTTTTTTTCGGTCATGCGGAATTACGCCCCTTTGCGCCCTCTGTATTGTGCGCTTTTATTCATCCTCTGCATCTGTCTTGACACAGTGCATTTATACATATAATAGTACGGCCTTCAGCAAAGTGCAAGCATTTCTTTAGAAAATCGCTGGAAAAGAAAATACATAAAATGAATAAATATACGAATAGTAAAATAATTATAAATTTTTCTTGCCAAACACAGGGAGAGGGAGTATAATGAACAAGTCATGAAAACGACGATCATGGAGGTTGCAAGTTATGGAAAAGAAATATAACAAGGTAGTTCTGGCTTATTCGGGCGGTTTGGATACTTCGGTGCTCATCCCGTGGCTGAAAGAGCATTATGGCTGCGAGGTTATTGCGGTATCGGGCAACGTCGGCCAGGGCACGGAGCTGGACGGCCTTGAAGAAAAGGCGCTCAAGACCGGCGCATCCAAGCTGTACATCGAGGATCTGACAAAAGAGTTCGTGGACGACTACATCATCCCGACCATGAAGGCGGGAGCAACCTATGAGCAGTACCTGCTCGGCACCTCGTTTGCGCGCCCGATCATTGCAAAACGCATTGTTGAGATCGCGCTCAAGGAAGGCGCGGACGCAATCTGCCACGGCTGCACCGGCAAGGGCAACGACCAGGTGCGCTTTGAGCTGGCGATCCATGCGTTCGCCCCGCAGATGGATATCATTGCCCCGTGGCGCTTCTGGGAACTCAACTCCCGCGAGAAGGAGATCGCCTACGCGGAGGCGCACAACATCCCGCTCAAGATCAACAAGGAGACCAACTACTCCAAGGATAAGAACCTGTGGCACCTGAGCCACGAGGGTCTCGACCTCGAGCTGCCCTCCAACGAGGCGCCGATCAACCGTCCGGGCTTCCTCGAGCTGGGCGTTTCCCCGGAAATGGCGCCAGATAAGCCGACCTATGTCACCATCCATTTTGAAAAGGGTGTCCCGACCGCGGTAGACGGCGAGGAGATGGACTCTGTCGCACTCATCGAGAAGCTCAACAAGCTCGGCGGCGAGAACGGCATCGGCATTCTCGATATCGTCGAGAACCGTCTGGTCGGCATGAAGAGCCGCGGCGTATATGAGACCCCGGGCGGCGCTGTGCTGTATGCGGCGCACCAGAAGCTCGAGGAGATCACCCTCGACAAGGAGACCGCGCACTACAAGGAGCAGGTCGCGCTCAAGTTCGGCGAGATCGTCTACAACGGCCAGTGGTACACCCCGCTGCGCAAGGCGCTCTCCGCGTTCGTCGATTCCACGCAGGAGACCGTCACCGGCGACGTCAAGCTCAAGCTCTACAAGGGCAACATCATCCCGGCATCCGTCACCTCGCCGTACAGCCTGTACTCCGAGGATATGGCGACCTTTAACGAGGACGACTGCTATGATCAGGCGGATTCCGCGGGTTTCATCAACCTGTTCGGCCTGCCGCTCAAGGTGCGCGCGCTGAACGACCAGATGCTGTTCGAAAAGACCGGCAAGCACTTCCCGTCGGTCGACAAGTAAAGAAGCACCCTTGTGCAGGGCGCGACGCTCTCGGCGCGCTGAGATGTTGCGCCCTGCGATGATATGAGAGGTAATTATTATGGCAAAACTCTGGGCAGGGCGTTTCCAGAAGGAAACCGACCTGGTGGTAAACGATTTCAACTCGTCCATCCTGTTTGACTGCCGTTTATATAAGGAAGATATCACCGGTTCGATTGCGCACGCGACCATGCTGGGCAAGCAGGGCATCATCGAAGAGCACGAGGCGGAAAAAATCGTCGAAGGGCTGAAGGGCATCCTCAAGGACATTGAGGACGGCAAGGTGGAGTTCTCGCTCGACTACGAGGACATCCACATGAATATCGAGCAGCTGCTGACCGAGCGCATCGGCGACACGGGCAAGCGCCTGCACACCGGCCGTTCGAGAAACGACCAGGTCGCGCTCGACATGCGCATGTATGTCAAGAGCGAGATCCGCGAGATCATCTCGATGATCTGCACCTTTATGAAGGCGCTCACCAAAAAGAGCCGCGAAAACCTGGATGCGGTCATGCCGGGCTACACGCATTTGCAGCGCGCGCAGCCGACCACGTTCGCGCACTATATGATGGCGTATGCCAACATGCTTAAACGCGATATCACGCGCCTGCAGGACTGCTACGAGCGCATGGACGAAATGCCGCTTGGTTCGGGCGCGCTGGCGTCGACCACCTATCCGATCGACCGTGAGTTCGTCCGTCAGCAGCTGGGCTTCGACCGCCTGACCGACAACTCGCTTGACGGCGTGTCCGACCGCGACTACTGCGTCGAGCTGCTCTCCGCGCTGTCCATCCTGATGATGCACCTGTCCCGCCTGTCTGAGGAGATCATCTCCTGGTGCTCGTGGGAGTTCAAGTTCGTCGAGCTGGACGACGC
>HHCFC02800__coassemble_1102_pt1 | contig 40797 bp, 39 predicted proteins | sample HHCFC02800__metabat2_high_PE_038 | metagenome-assembled genome bin HHCFC02800
AATGACCTTTCGGGTATGAACCGAACGCTCTAGCCAACTAAGCTATACCGCCATGCTTTCTTTTCCCGCGTCGCCCGTTCGTTGGCGACGAAAATTATTATACGCCACACTCTCCGTTATGTCAAGCATTTTTTCGATATTTTATGAATTTTCTTTTCCCATGCTGTCGAGCAGCTGTTCATAAAACGTTTCGTCCCAAACATGGGTCCGGGACAGCTCTTCTGCGGTCTGCATAAAATACTGGCCGGAGACATACTCCCCCCGGTCGGGTACCGGGTCGTCAAAGGTGCAGTCGATGTAATACGTTTCCCCATCCAGGCGAACCGCATTCCAGCCATGATTCATTTCCTCCGAGGCGACATAAACCGCCTGTATCCCGGCAGCCTCGCACAGCATGCCGAACGCCCGGCCGTAGCCTGCGCAAACGGCCTTGTGGTCAAGGAGCGCCCCGTCCGCTGCAAACGGAGCGGACGAGCCGTCCGGAGAGGCCTCCTCCGCTGTATCAAGGTCATAGGCGCACAGCCTGACCAACGCATCGTGCAGGGCGCGCAGCTTCTGCATATCCGACATGTCCGCAGTCACGCTGTCCGCTGCAAGTGCCGCTGCATATTCGCGCGCCTGTTCCTGCCGCGCCTCGCGCGGCACCTCGACCCGCAGTACCGTGGTCCGATCGGGACGTTCGGTCGCATGCAGTGCAAAGGCATACGGATAGCACGCCTCCAGCGCGCGGTACACTTCGTCCGGGTTGACCTCCTCCGTGCGGAACACCACACCATCCCCGCCGTCCCGTGCATCCTGCTCGAGCAGTGCCGCTGCTTCAAACGGGTTCTGCACCCGGGGAGCTGCTGCGCGTGGATACAAAAAAAGAAGCACACTGCCAGCCAGCACGAAACCAGCCAACAGCACAGTGATCCGACGCATTGTCTCTCCCCCTTGCAGATAGAAAAGACGGACGGCTAAGCCGTCCGTCCCAATTCCCTTTCTGATTACATCAGCTTAACAGTATAGTATACCGCAGTGATGAACAGATATGCCGCAGCGCAGCCCATTGCAACCAGCGTCCACGACGACATCAGCAGCACGGCTACCACAAGCACTGCCATAACCAGCGGTGTAACGGTCAGCATTGTGTAGGCATTACGGCTGAAATGCGAGTCGATCTTTTCGCCGCGGAACGTAAATTTCCCGCCCTTGCCGCGCAGTATCCATACGATGATCAGCTGCAGCAGCGCAAGCACAACTGCCGCTCCGACCGCCGCATAAGCCATCCAGCCAAAATTCGAGGAAACCAGCGCGCGGTGTATCAGCCACATCAGGCCGATCGCCATGCCGCAGTCTGCGGCAATCACGAAAAATTCCGGGGCATAGGAATGATAAACCAGATAGTAGACAGCAAGCACCGGCAATACTACATACAGCATTTTGATCGGCTGTGTGCCGACATAGCTGATCGCCCACATACACAGCACCATGATAATGCTTGCGATCAGTACATTGCGGCCGGAGATGATGCGGTGCGCACTGTTTCGCCGGCCCGACAGTTCCAGTCCAAGCAGCACAATGCCCCATATTACACCAATGATGCCAATTCCAAGCAGCACCTTGACCACGAGCATACCAGTAGCCCAGGTATTGGCGTAGTCCAGCAGGCGCTGCACTATCATCAGCACTAATACGCCCAGCAGGCAAACACTGAACACAGTCAGAACCTTATTTGTGGTATACTCTTCTTTACTGATTGTTTTCTTTCCCACATTGCTTTTTGACAATGTCTACACTCCCTCTTTTTCATTCACATATTGCCGCCTGCAAAGAGAATTGCGGCTAACGCTGCAACCGGCGCGGTCTCGCACCGCAGGATGCGCGTGCCAAGCGACACACTTTTCAGCCCCGCTTGCCTGGCTGCCTCCGCTTCTTCCGGAGCGAAGCCGCCTTCCGGCCCGACGAGCAGCGAAACATCTTTCCCCACTCCGGCTGCGAGTGCATCACGTAATCCGGTCTGCCTCTCGTTTTCATAAAGGAACAGCGCGGTTTCGCTCTGCGCCGCCTGCGCAATCGCCTGTCCGACGGGGATGACTGCACCGACTGTCGGCAACACCCCCCGGCCGCATTGCTTGGCAGCTTCCGCTGCGATCTTGCGCCAGCGCTCTACTTTTTTATCCGTCTTATCCGGACGGGATACACAGTTCTTGGACAGATACGGCACAATATTGCTGACGCCGAGTTCGACTGCCTTTTGAACGATCCATTCCATTTTATCGCCCTTTGGCAACGCCATGAACAATGTCAGCCGCTGCTTGGGCTCTGTATCCGTCGGATGGCAGTCATGCACGCAGCAGATGACCGCATCCTTATCAAGGCGCTCCACTGTACAGCCATAATCTGTGCCTTTTCCATCGCACAGTGTAACCGCCTCACCGGGACGCAGACGCAGCACGCGGCCAGCATGATGCGCATTCTCGCCCTGCAAAACCAGCACGCCGTTTTCCGGCTGCCCGTCCACAAAAAATCTTGGCATGATGATAAAATGAACCTTTCCTATTCTATCAAAAAACCTGCCGTTTGGCAAGTGAACATTCCGTGAATCATTTTTTTGCCGAAAAAGCGGTCCAATCCTCGCTGTTTTCACGGGACAGGATCACAAATCCAGCCTGTTCCAGCGCTGCACACACTTCGTCTGCCCGTTCGTTCAGGATGCCCGAGCAAATCAGCGTGCCGCCCGGAACCAGTTTGTCCATAAACATGGGGGTCATGCCGATGATCACATCCGCTACAATATTGGCAACAATAATGTCGTATCCCGCTCCAATATCCGCAGCGAGTTTTTCGTCACGCAGCGCATCGCCGCACAGGCCGCGGCCGATCGAAACATGGTTTTTCTCTGCATTTTCCCGGGCAGTCTTGAGGCAGTTTTCATCAATATCAACCACCGTGCGCACATCTGCCCCCAGCATCGCCGCCGCTATCGCAAGGATGCCCGAACCCGTCCCCATGTCGAGCAGCTTATCGCCCGGCCGGACGCAGTCCTCGAGCGCTGCCATGCACAGCTGGGTCGTATCGTGGCTTCCCGTGCCGAAGCTCGAGGCCGGGTCGATCTCCAGGATCCGCCGCCCCTGCGGGTTGTCGACAGTCTCCCACGAGGGTTTGATCATAAAGGTTTTTCCCACCGGGAACGGCTTGAAATACTGCTTCCAGCCCCATTCCCAATCCTCCTGGCGGGTCAGGGCTGTCTCGGTGCACAGGCGGCCCCAGGCGTGCTCGGTGTCGCGCGCCTTGAGGTTTTCCAGCGCTCGGCACAGTTCTGCATACTGCCTGGCTCCCTCCGTGCTGTCGGGCAGGTATATCTTCAGGCAGGTTTCCTGCGCGCGCTTTTCACGCACCAGATCCTCGTCCACATAGTCCCAGTAGATCTCCGTATCCTTTAGAAATTCCTCAAAGTCCGCAGCGTCCTCGAGCACATAACCCTGTACGCCGTTATCATCCAGCACCGCCTCCACCGGCCCGATACCGGCGGTCGTGGTATAGATCGTAACTTCCTTCCAGTCCATCCAGTGCCTCCATTCCGTATTCCATCCCTTGCGTTCTGTGCCGCAAGGTACGCACCATAATCCACAATCAGGGTTTGCGGCCGGGCACGCGGCACAGTGTCCAAAGGCTGTCATTGCCAGGTTTCTGCATATCCCGGTCTAATGTACAAAGGGGCTTGCCCCTCTTCACACAGGTTACAGACGAATCAATCCGTATTTTTGTTCCAAATAATGAAGCACATCTTCCGGCTGCTCCCATGTGCCATCATACAGCGCAAGTCCCGGATACACCCGCAGCCCCTGTTCGAGCAGATCCGCAGACTCCGCACACAGGCATACCGGGCGCGAGATCATATAGCGGAATTCCTCCAGCTTGATCACATCATCCTCGGTCTCGAGCAGAAGCTTGAGGGCGCCTGCATCGTCCTCTGCCTCGATCAGCGCCTCCTCCAGCCGGGGGCCGCACTCGATCTCGTCCGAAATATCGATCGTCGGGTCGATGAAATGCGGATTTTTCCCGTCCGGCGCAAGAATAAAGTCATCATGGTCGCGCGGCACAAGTTCGCCGCCCGTATGGCTGTCCAGCGCCTCCAGCAGTCGCGCTGTGTCATCGTGATCCGCCGGCAGCAGCACCTCGGTATTGTACAGCTTCGTCTGCGCGCGCAGCCACGCTGAATGCACGCACGCGCCAAGCGCTACCCGCGCATACGGCGCTGCGAGATCAAGCGCCTCTGTCATGGATTCCGGGTCATGCGCCGTCAGGATAACAGTCGTCACCCCGATGCGCTGCAGCACGCCGACCGCAGCGCGCACATCCGTGCCATCCGCCATGCGGCCCTCGTCGTCCTCAATTGCAACTTCTGCAATCACCGTGCGGCCGGTCATATCACCCAGTGCCAGCACAGCTGCACGCAGCGCTGCAAAAGTCTGCGCGCCGCGCAGATAGTAAAATGCCGCATCCTCATGCAGCAGCGGGCGGAACACCTGCTTGCACAAGCCGATGTAATACATGGTTACCGGGCGCTCACAATCCTCCTCATCCGGGACAGGCGGACAGTCGAGCGCAAGCCCAACCGGCAGCGGGGCAAGGCTCTCCGACCAGATTGCGCACGCTGCCCCATCCGGCGCGACTGCTCCGGCAAACCGCGCCGGCGCGTGCCGGTAGTATGGCAGGTCATCCGGCTCATTCAAAAGGATCTGCGGTGTGCGGTTTAGCTGACATAACGGAATTTCCAATGTTCTTCCCCCTAAGAAGATGCATTCAATTTTTTGTCCAGCTGCCATCCGGCAGCGCGGTATACTGCTGCGGCTCTTTCGCAGCCAGCTTGCAAATCTCGAGCGCAGTCTGCAGCTGATCGTCCAGCACATACGTCTGCCCGTCAAGGGTCTGTATTGCCTCATCCAGCGCCTGCAGCATATCCGGCGAGGCATACAGCAGCTCCGGATCCATTTCGTAGCTTTCCCGGAAGGCTTTGACCGCTTCGACCACATCGCCGTTATAGGTGTTTGTCGGCTCATCGATCAGGCCGAACAGGGCAAGGCGCTCGGTCATGGCATAGACTTGATCCGACTGGTCGCCAAACCGCAGCGTCTGCGTGATATCCAGCGGTGCCAGCAGACCGGCATTCACCGTTACCTCCCGGTTGCCCAGCTGCACGTCCGGCGTCAGGCCTACGCCCTCATAACACCCCTGTTTGGGCAGTTCGAGCTCAAGCGTGGTGATGACCAGTTTGTCGCCGTTGACCAAGTCAAAATGGAACTGTCCCTGTCCTTTGCCATAGGTTTTTTCTCCCAGCAGCATCGCCGTCCCGGTGTCCTGCAGGCTGCCCGCAAGCAGCTCTGCCGCAGAGGCAGTGCCGCCGTCCACCAGCACAACAATTTTGTTCAGCGGCAGGCCGCCGCCGGTGGAATAGGTCTGTTCCAGGCCGCCCATATCCTCGCGCCAGCGCGTGCCGGCAAGGTATACGCCCTCCTCCTGCGTCATGGCGTCCGCCATTTTGAGCGCAACGTTGATCACGCCGCCGCCGTTGCCGCGCAGGTCAAGGATAACCGCGCGCGTATTCTTTTCATCCAGCCCCTCCCAGATCTCGGAGAAGGCTGTCCAGTCGTTTTCCGAACCCATGGCGCTGACCTTGATGTACTCGACGCCGTCCGCCATGGTGCTGTTCGACACGTAGACCTGGTTGACCTGACGGCGCGTACAGGTCACAGTCAGGTCGCGTCCCTGCCGGCGCACGGTAACCGAAACCGCCGTGCCTTCCTCGCCGCGCAGCAGCTCAGCCACCTCGGCGCTGGTCATTTCGGTGGTGTCATTGCCGTCCACGGCAATGATGATGTCACCGATCTGCAGTCCTGCCTCCTCAGCGGCGGAAAACCGCATGACCTCACTGATCTGCACGCCGCCTACGGTCTCCTGCATGCCCACGCCGATGCCCACAAAGCCCTCGAGCGTGGAAAAGCCCTGCGAATATTCCTCGCTCGACAGATACATGGAATGGGTATCCAGCAGAGAAAGGATATCATTGATTACATTGTACATCTCCTCCGGATGCTCGGCGAGATACTTATTGATGTAATTCTGCAGCACATACGGATTGTCCTCCGCTTTGAGGCCGAAGGCGTCGATCAGCGCCCAGACGCCGTCAAACCAGGTCTCGCTCTGCCCGTCTGGTGTCACCGCACCTGCCGGCACCACAAACGTCATCGCCGCGAGCGCCAACGCCGCCAGCCTTTTTGCCAACTTCTTCATGAAAAATCTCCTCCGCACCGAGTTAAATGGAGAATGGATAATGAAAACAGGGAATAACAGCATATCCCACGGACGCATCGCGCCCGCGATAAAATAGAAAATTCCTGTTTCGCAGGAATTTTCATCAAAAGTCAGGACACGCGCCTGACTTTTGATACCCCGACCCAGCGCCCCCGGGGCGCGTCATTCGGGTATCGAAAGGCGGTTTCTCTGGAACCGCCTTTCGTATATAGGGGGCTTTTGAAGCCCCCTATACGTTTTACATCGCCTCCGGCGCCTCCACCCCGATCAGGCCAAGGGTGTTGGCGATCGCCTGCCGCGCCGCCAGACACAGCGACAGACGCGCCGCGCACAGCTTTTCGTCGTCGCACTTGATGCGGCACGCATTATAGAAATGGTGGAACTGCTGCGCGAGCGACACTGCATACTTGTTCAGGCGCGAGGGGTCGCGGCTGGCAGCCGCCTGTACGATCTCTTCGGGCAGCAGCGCGATCTGCTTGATGAGCTGGCGCTCGTCCGCGCCGCTCAGCACGGACAGGTCGACGCTTGCTGTATCCGGCATGGGAACACCGTTCTCCAGGCAGTTTTTGATAACCGAGCAGATACGCGCGTGCGCGTACTGGACATAATAGAGCGGGTTATCCGAATCCTGCTTGACCGCAAGGTCGAGGTCGAACTCCATCTGGGTTTCCGCTGCGCGCGAGTTGAAGAAAAAGCGCGCCGCATCGACCGGGATCTCGTCGAGCAGGTCGGTCAGGGTCAGGCTCTTGCCCGTGCGCTTGGACATGCGCACGACCTCGCCGCCCTGCATCATGCGCACAAGCTGCATGAGCACGATCTCGAGGCGGTGCGAACCGTCAAGGCCCAGCGCGTCGAGCGCGCACTGCAGGCGCTTAACATGTCCGTGGTGGTCCGCGCCCCAGATATTGATGACGCGGTCAAACCCACGCTTTTCGAACTTGTTGCGGTGGTAGGCGATATCCGCCGCAAAGTAGGTGTAGAACCCGTTCGCGCGGCGCAGCACATCGTCCTTGTCGCAGCCGAAATCGGTCGAACGCAGCCAGAGCGCGCCGTCCTCGGTCTCGTAGGTCGCGCCCTTTGCGGTCAAGAGGTCGATCGTCTCCTTGACGTAACCGCTCTTATGCAGGTCGCTCTCACGGAACCATACATCGTAGTTGATCTTGTAGCGCTTGAGGTCGCGCTCCATGCGCGCGATATTGGTCGGCAGGCCATAGCCCTCGATAATCGCGAAGCGCTCCTCCGGGGTCTTGTCCATCAGGCTGTCGCCGTACTGCTCGACCAGGTCGTGCGCGAGCGCCTTGATGTCGTCGCCCTGATACCAGGACGGGTCAAACTCGATTGCATCCTCGCCGCGAATCTCCTGAATGTAGCGGCCCTCAACCGAGTGCGCGAACTTGTCCACCTGATTGCCCGCGTCGTTGATGTAAAACTCGCGGGTCACGTCGTTACCCGACCAGTCGAGCACGGATGACAGGCAGTCGCCCAGCACGCCGCCGCGCGCGTTGCCCATGTGCATCGGGCCGGTGGGGTTGGCAGAGACGAACTCAACCATCACCTTTTCCGGATTTTTGGTCTGGGTACGGCCGTAGTTTTCGCCCATCTCGAATACATTTTTGACTGCTTTTTCGTACCAGCCCTGGTTCAGCGTGAAGTTCATAAAACCGGGGCCTGCGATCTCCACCGTATCAAAGCAGCTGTCTGCCAGGTCGAGATTCCCGACGATCGCCTCCGCAATCTTACGGGGCGCCATACGCAAGGGCTTGGCGCACTGCATGGCAAAGGTGGAAGCCCAGTCGCCGTTGGATGCGTCCTTGGGGGTCTCTACCGCAACCGGCGGGATATCCCCCTCGGGCAGCGTACCCGCTGCCACCGCTTTATGGTATGCTGCCTCAACGACCCGGGTCGCTTCGGCGCGCGCAAATTCGTATGCGTTCATTTATTCTTTCACACTCCGTTATTTTGTGATCGCCGCACTTTTCCACAGCGCAACTATCGTTTTTATACCCGAAAAGGGGCGGTCGAAACGACCATTTCAAAATGATGTTCCCCCATCAGCGAGTTGTCCACCTCGACGGTATAGTCAATCACCAGCTCGCCGCCGTCTTCACCCACGGTGTTGCGCACACGTGAGGTATGGGTCGCAATCGTCATCCCCGCTCCATACGGCGTCTGGTACAGGCCGACATGCCGCTCATCCTCGGAGAACAGCATGTGCGAGGGGAAGGTACCCGTGCGGATGAGCGAAACCGACTTGCCGTCCAGCTTGACCGTGGTGCGGGTTCCCTCGAGCCCAGTCAGCTCGCTCTCCTCATAGGCGATGTAATATTTGCCGCCGCGCTCATACAGAGTCGCCGCAGTCATCAGGTCGATCCGCTCCTCGTCGCAGTCCGCAAACTGCTGCTTGGACGAAATCGAAAGCCAGACATCTTTTTTCATAGAAAACGCTCCGTTTTGCCTTAGTAGCTTGAAATATCCACCAGCCCTGCTCCTGTGCTGATCCGCTCCTGCAGGAACAGCTCCGCGAGCTGGTCGAATGCGCCGGGATCGTCCGACACGAAATACCGCGTCTCGCCCGGCCCTTCCCCAGGATCGAACTGGGTCGAGGCCAGGTTGGCCGCTTCCGCTCCGGAGTCGATCAGCGTGACCTCCGGCCCCATATAGGCGCCGATCACCTTTTCCAGCAGCGGATAATGCGTGCAGCCGAGGATGAGCGTGTCCACGCCTGCCGCTTTGAGCGGCGCAAGGTACTCGGCCACTACGGTCTCGATCACCACGTCGCCGCGGTGCACGCGGCCGTTTTCCACCAGCGGCACAAACAGCGGGCAAGCCTGCGTATACAACTGCAGGCTGCCGTCCGCATGGTGCAGATAACGCTCATATGCGCCCGACCGGATAGTTGCCGCGGTGCCGATCACGCCCACTTTGCCGTTCAGCGTCTGCGTCATCGCGCGGCGGCAGGCCGGCTCCACCGTACCGATGATCGGGATGTTGTTTTCGCGTTCGAGCAGGTCGAGCGCCACGGCCGAGACAGTGTTGCAGGCGATGATGATCGCCTTGAGGTCGAACTGCCGCAGGAAGGCGACGTCCTGCCTGGCGTATTTAATAATGATATCGCGGCCGCGCGTGCCATAAGGCACGCGGCCGGTGTCCCCGAAATAGATAATGTTCTCCCGCGGCATGAGCGCATGCAGGCGGCGCACCGCCGTCAGCCCGCCCAGCCCGGAATCGAACACGCCGATGGCGCGGTTATCCATGATGCTCCTCCAGCGCGAGCATGACCAGCCGGTCGAGCAGCGCGGGGTAGTGGATGCCCTCGTAGTCGAACAGCTTGGGATACATGCTGATCGAGGTAAAGCCCGGGATGGAGTTGAGCTCGTTAAACACGACCTCGCCATCCGCATGGGTGACGAAGAAGTCCACGCGCGACAGGCCGCGGCAGCCGAGCGCCGCATAGACGCGCAGCGCATTCTGGCGCACGGTCTCAATCTGCTGCGGAGTAATGTGTGCCGGGATGTACAGCTTGGAGCTTTCGTCCTTATACTTGGCGTCAAAGGTGTAGAACGCCTGCGTCGCCGCGATCTCGCCCACAGTCGAGGCGATGGGACTACGGTTGCCGAGCACCGCACACTCGACCTCATGCCCGTCGATGAACTCCTCGACCAGCACCTTGTCGTCCAGCTTGAACGCTTCGGTCAGCCCGGCGGCCAGCTCGAGCATATCGTTTGCCTTGGCAACGCCTACGCTCGACCCCTGCGAACACGGCTTGACAAACACCGGGAACGAACCCAGCCGGTCGGCAGCCGTGCGGATCACGCCCTCGGCGTTCCGTTCAAAATCATAGCGCAGCGCGAGATAATACTTCGCCTGGCGTACGCCCGCCGCATCCACCAGCACCTTGGTGATGGATTTGTCCATCGAGTTTGCGCTCGCCGCCACGCCGCAGCCGACATACGGGATGTCCGCCAGTTCCAAAAGGCCCTGAATCGTGCCGTCCTCGCCGCCTGCGCCGTGCAGCACGGGGAACACACCGTCCAGCCGGACCGTCTCAGCCGCACCGCTGCGCAGCAGTACAAGACCGTGCACGCCGCGGTCGGGCGGCAGCAGAGCCGGGACCTTGTCGGTCAAGCGCTCCCACGCACCGTTTTCCACATTGTCGGCAGTGGCAGACGGGCAGTAGTACCACTGTCCCTCCTGCGTGATGCCGACCGGATATATTTCATATTTCGTTTTGTCCAAATTACGAAGTATCGATGCGGCGGACAGGCACGAGATGTCATGCTCGCTCGAGATACCGCCGAACAATACAGCCAGTTTCATTCTCCCTCACTCGCCCTTTCTCTAATCTACTCATACGGATAACATTATACGCTATTTCACACGCAAACACAATGTGAAAATGTGCATTTTCGCGCACCGTTCCTACAAAATTTACAATTCCTTCACAGCTTTTTTTGAGATGCCTGTTGACACACTATATTATATATCATATAATATTATTGCAAACACAGAAAAGAGGTGGCTCCATGTCATACCCCGTCTCCTCCTCCCTGCTCGACGGGATCGTGCTTGCGGTGGTCGAGCGGGAGAGCACCTACGGCTACCGCATCACACAGGACGTGCAGCGGGTTTTGGATATTTCGGAATCCACACTGTATCCGGTGCTGCGCCGCCTGCAGAAAGACGGCTGCCTGACGACCTACGACGAGGCCTTCGCCGGGCGCAACCGCCGCTATTACAAAATCACCGAGCACGGACGCGCGCAGCTCCGCCAGCACCGGATCGACTGGCAAAATTACAAGAGCGGGATCGACTCGATCTTTTTTGGAGGGTAATACCAATGAACAGAAACGAATATATGGCGGCGCTGCGGCGCGCCCTCTCCGTCCTGCCCGAGGAGGAGCGGGCCAGCGCCCTGCGCTATTACGAGGAATATTTTGACGACGCAGGCCCGGAGAACGAACAAGAGGTCATTTCCGACCTCGGCGCGCCCGAAAAAGTTGCGGAGCAGATCCTCGCGGACTACCGGGAGCTGACAGCTGTCCCGCGCCAGAACGCGGGCGGCACAGCTGAAAAAAACAAGCGCGGCCGGCGCGGTGTTCCCTCGTGGCTTCTGGTCGTGCTGGTACTGCTTGCGATCCCGGTCGGCGTCCCGCTGCTCGGCGGGCTGGCGATCGGCGCGGCCGGCACGGTGTTCGGCATCCTTGTCGCAGCTGCCGCAGTGGTGTTCGCTTTTGTCGTGGTGATCCCGCTCGGTCTGCTGATTGCCGGAATCGCCCTGTGCGGCTTCTCCTTTGCACTGTGGGGCACGCCCGCGAGCGCGGTTGTCACGCTCGGCTGCGGCCTTGCGCTGTTTGCGCTCGGCGTGTTGGCAACCCTGCTGATGATCAAGCTGTGCACCTTTTTTGTGCCGCCGCTCGTCCGCGGCTTGGTCGCAGTGATCCGCTGGTTTATTGAAAAGCTGCGCGGCCGCACCCGGAGTAACGGAGGTGGGATGCAATGAAAAAACTGATTATCGCCTGCTGCGCCGTACTCGCCATCGGCTGCGGCATGATGGCCGGCGGCTGGGCCGCAGGCGGCCAGCTGTACGGCTCGTATTACGACGGCGAACTGCACCCGGTCAGCGAAACCGTCCGCGATGCCGTCCGGGTTTTCGACCGGCTGCACTTCCACACCTGGTGGGATGGCGACGACTGGATCGACGATATCGTGGACGACACGCTGGACGATATCGACACCGGATGGGTGGACAGCTGGCTGGAACAGCGGCAGGAAACGATCGACACGCCCTATACAATCCCCATGGCGAATATTGACCAGATCCAAAACCTTGACCTGACGTTCAGAAGCGGCGCTGGCAACACGGCCACCATTACAAGCGGAGACAATTACACCCTGGACGGCGACTTTTTTGTCACTGCCAGCGTACTCAACGGCCGCACCTGGGAACTGGAGGTCGTTGCAAACGAGGGCGGCGTCACACTCACCCTGCCGGCAGATCAGCAGTCCTACCGCAGCATTGCGGTTCACATACCGGACGGCGTTGCGCTTGATATCCAGTCGACATTATCCGCTGCAGAAATCGAAATCGATGCGGAGGCCGGCACGGTCGACGCCGAAATGCTGTCCGCCGGTTCGCTCGATCTTTCCGTGAGCGACGGATTCCTGTTTGCCTTCATCGACCATGCTGCCGCTGAATACCATATTGAGGGAAAAACCAGCCAAGGCCGCTTCCTGCTCAACGACACCGAGCTGATTGGGCCGGGCGTCAGAGAAACCCGCTACGACAACCGCAGGGACATCCAAAACCCTCTTTACGAACTGGACGTAAAGGTTGCGGGCAGCGGCCGGATCGGTCTGTCCACCCTCTATTAACCCCTTGACGAACCTCCCAAAACAACGTATGATAGATGAAAAGGAGTTTTTACTATGAATGGCAAGAAACTGTACCGCAGCGAGTCCAACCGCATGCTGTGCGGTGTATGCGCAGGCATTGCCGAATATTTCGACATCGATCCCACTCTGATCCGCCTGCTGTGGGCATTCTGTTGCTGTTTCGGCGTATTCCCTGCAGTAATCGCCTATATCATCGCCGCTGTTATCGTACCGTCGGAAAGCGCTGTTCAGTAAACCCGTAAACGAGAGGATGTGCCCATTTATGAGCGAAAACCAGCAGCCGCTGGATGAGGAACAGGCAGCATCGGCCGCGGAAAAAGAGCTCGCATCCGCGCAGGCCATGCCCGCCGAACCGGATAGCCGCCCGTCCGCAGACAGCGATACTCTTGCAGACGGCCTCGCCGCTGACGAAGGAAACAGCGAAATTCCCGCCGAAGAAGATGCAGACATCTCTGACGATGAGTCGGAATACGAGGAAGACATCTCTGACGAGGAGGAAGAAGAGGAAGACATCGACCCCGCAGATGTGCGCATTTTGGGCATGCCGCGCGTCTGCTTCCACCTTGCCGCCTCCGGTGTCGCTGTCGGCTATATCGCGTGCGGCTTGGTCGGCCTGCTCGCCGATTCCACAAAAGGGACTGCAATCGGCGATCTCGCCGCAAAGTCCCCCAGCGCCACCGTTTGGGTCATTATCTTTGCCGTCATCGGATACCTGATCGGAAACCGGATGCATAAAAAGCGCCTGGCCGCTCAGGAAGCCGAACTGGCAGAACAAGCCGCTGAGAACCCAGAAGGATAACCTTCCCCAAATACTTTATAACACAGGCCAGAAACCACCCGCTTTGCTTCGCGCTGCGCGGGTGGTTTTCCGTTTAATATGGTATTTTCCGGTTTCTATTGTCCGGCGCGCTTTTCTTTTGTTTTGGGCGCACCCCCTGTGGTATAATAAAAGCAAATCCCACGAGGAGGCAATATGCAATGAAAACCGCCGTCGTATACTATTCACTGGGCGGATCAACCCGCTCATTCGCCCGCGCAGAGGCAACCGCCCGCGCAGCCGACCTGATCGAGATCCGTCCAGCCAAGCCTTATAATCCTTTTACCTCGTTTATCCTCGGCTGTCCTGCTGCGATCCGGCAGAAGGCTGTTCCGCTGGCCGACGCCCCCAACCTGTCCGGCTACGACCACTTCGTGCTGATGGCCCCCGTCTGGGCCGGTCATCCCGCTCCGCCGTTTAACAGCGCAGTGCAGGCGCTGCCCGCAGGAGCCAAAGTCGAGGTCCTGCTGGTCTCCGCCAGCGGCACCAACAAAAGCCGCGCCAAGGTACGCGCCCTGATTGAAGGCAGAGGCTGTACCGTGACCGCCCTGCGCGATATCCAGTCGCATCAATGAGCGGCTACACCTATATCGTCCGCTGCGCGGACGGCACGCTCTACTGCGGCTGGACCAACAACCTGACCGCCCGCCTTGCTGCGCACAATAGCGGCAGGGGGGCAAAATATACCCGCGGGCGCGGCCCGGTTACTCTGGTGTACAGCGAACTGTTTGCCACCCAGCGAGAGGCCATGCAGCGCGAAGCAGCGATCAAAAGGCTGACGCGCACGCAAAAGCAGCAGCTGATTGATACGCAAAGCGGAGACGAACTGCTCACGGTTTATGATGCAGACGGACGTCCGTGTGGTGAGCGGCCGCGCGCTGTTGTACATGCGCAGGGGCTGTTCCATCACGTCTGCCACCTGTGGACGGTGGGCATACTGGACGGTGCGGCCGGACTGTGGCTGCAGCAGAGGCAGTTCGACCGTCCGCTCTATCCCGGCGGCTTCGACTTGTCCTCAACCGGGCATATCGATCCCGGAGAAACACCCGGGGCCGCCATGCTGCGCGAAGCGCGCGAGGAGATTGGTCTCGTGCTGGACGCGGGCTCCCTTCTTCCCGGCGGCAGCTACCGCCAGCAGTATACGCGCGGCGAGGGAAAAGGTTTCGACGACGAACTCGCCTTTGCTTTCCTCACCCGAATAGACGGCGTGCCGCCGTTCCATCCTGGCAGCGAGGTCGCCGATATGGCATTTGTCCCGCTTGCTGATTTCGCTGCCGCACACGAAGCCGTGCACGACCTTACCGGCCGCCGCATGGACGGCAGCGCGCTTCCCGTCCCGCATGCGGGCCTGTGCTGCCTGCATCAGCGCGAGTGGGAAGGCGTACGCGAAATCATCAGGCAACTGCTCGTTTAGGCAAACACAAAAGAGACGCATCCGGCCGGATGCGTCTCTTTTCCATGTATTATGCCATTTTTCCGATCGCGCCGAGCACGATATTGACCACAAGGCAAATCCCCGCCGCGATCGCATAAAACACGCCGAGCCGACGGCATGCCGCCGCCTTGGGATCCGCCTGCTTATCCTCGCCCTCAGCACGGCCGCAGATCATGCCGTACCGCACCTGCTGAAACACGGTCAACACGGCAAACACCGCGAACATGACCAGCAGTGCGCGCTGTACTGCCGCCATCTTAGTGGACCAGGTTAAGCACGAGCGCGACGATCACAAAAATCACGCCGACCACAGAAGTCAGGCGGGCAAACACCTTATCAGCAGCCGTTGCCTTGCCAGCGCCAAAGAACGTCTCTGCGCCGCCGGAGATAGCGCCCAGGCCCTGCTGTGCACCATTCTGCAGCAACACAACAACAATCAGGAACAGGCTTGCCACGATCATAACGATCGAAAGAGCGATTTGTGCGGTAGTCATGTTTATCGATTCCTCCAACTAATCATTTAAACAATTTCATTTTTTATCGCACCGGAAAACCGGCACGCATATTTGCGTACATGGTAGTTTACCACAGTTTCATCATCTTTTCAAGTGCTTTTTTACAAAATCGGCTTGATAATGTTTTTCATAGAGTCACCCATGCGGTTCGTATAGATCTTATGGGCGGGCAAATCAACCACCGCCATCCGCACGGCAGACCATCCCTGCCCAATGTTGGTGAAATCCCGGCCGGCCGCCAGCTTCCTCAGCTTTTTGGGAACTGCCGGATCAAGTTTCCCGGTCACAAGGATCACCGAAACAAGGGAAAACTCATGGCTTCTGTCAGGCTTCACAAGCTCTCGCTCAACCGCCTCGGCATACTGCCACCACTCCTGCAGCGACTGCCCGTCCAGTTCGGGGGCGGCAAAGAGCAGGCGGTATTCATGCGCATGGCTTTTGCTGCCCAGCGGAACCAGTCCCAGCAGCTTGCGCTCCCCGTCCAGTCCAAAGCAGCTGACCGCTGCCGCTGCGCGTCCCGCCACCTGCACGTTCATCTCAGTGACAAAAGTCTTATCCTGGCCTGCAATCATGCGGTCGCGGAAGGCGACAAACTCAGTCGAAAAATCCATATTCCACTCCTCTTTACAGGTCTTCCGGATACTCGCCGCGCGCAGTCAGATCCGCGATCGCCCTGCTGACCGACGGCTTGTCCTCCCGATAGGTAACGCCGTACCAGCGCGCAGTCGTGGTCAGGACCTGCGCAGTCGCCCGTCCCGCCCGGATCAGTTCATCCACCGCAAAGGGCAGATAATACTCACCCTTCATGGGATTATTGGGCAGTTGTTCTGCAAAAAAGCGGCGCAGCCCTTCATCCAGCGTATCCATAAAGGAAGGCGTAAACCCCCACAGGTTGAGCGATACCGGCGTGCCCCCGGCGATCTCGCCCGCGGGCTCGTCCCCGTCCGCCGCATAAACGATGCGTCCATCCGCCTGGCGGGAAATCGCTGTGCGCTCAATGATGCTGTCCAGCAGGCCGTTTTCATCCACTGTACATACACCGCGCGACACGGTTCCGTTTTCGGTCAGCGTGTTCTCCACCCGGTAGCCGACCATGCAGTAGCGGTACTTATCGTCATCCTGCGCCGCGGAAAGGTAACCATATATCTTCCGGAACGCATCCGCACCGTAAAAATCATCTGCGTTGATCACCGCGATGGGAGCGCCTGCAGTCAGATCCTTTGCGCACCAGACCGCGTGCGCGGTGCCGAGTGGCTTTTCACGACCCGCAGGCGCGTGCAGGCCCTCCGGCAGGCGGTCGAGCGTCTGGTACGCGTAATCCACCTGCATAAAGCGGCGCGCTTTCCTGCCGATTGCATCCTCAAACGCCTGTTCCAGCTCGGGCCGGATGATGAACACCACCCGTTCAAAGCCCGCACGGTATGCGTCGTAAACAGAATAATCCAGAATAATCTGGCCGCCCGGGCCGACAGGATCGATCTGCTTGAGCCCGCCGTAGCGCGAACCCATCCCTGCGGCCATGATCACCAATACCGGCTTTGCCATCTTCTTTTTATCTCCTTTGACACAGCTTGTCTTTGAATTATTTTCCATTTTTCTTCTCTGCCTGCGCCTTTATCCGCATGCCGGATTACGTGTTTAATCCGGCCGCCAAGTTGGCATACTTCATTATTATACAAGACCGTATCAGAAAACACAAGATGTTTACAAAGCGCGCCCTTTTTTTTGTCGAAAAGCATGAAAATCCTTCCGGTTTTTTCCGGATGATTGCAAAACGGTGAAAAAACTGCTAAAATGTTGCTGTTAAAATCATATCAAATGTGTCAATCGTGATATGCAGAGAGGAATATGTTCGATGCGCAAAACAAAAATCATTTGTACCCTGGGGCCGGCGACCGACCCCGTCCTGCCTGAGATCATCAAGGCGGGCATGAATGTCGCACGCTTGAACTTCAGCCATGGCTCCCATGAGGAGCACAAAGTCCGCATGGATGCGGTCAAGGCCGCTCGCCGCGAGCTCGGTATGCCGGTCGGTATCATGCTGGACACCAAGGGTCCTGAGATCCGCACCAAAACCTACAAAGACGGCAAGATCGAGATCGTCGAGGGGCAGGAGTTTATCCTCACCACCCGCGAGGTGGAGGGTGATGAGCACATTGTCTCGATCACTTATGACGGCCTGCCGAGCGACGTAAAGGTCGGTACCCGCATCCTGATCGACGACGGCCTGGTTGCCTTTGAGGTGACCGAGATCCGTGACGGCACGGACATCGTGTGCAAGGCGCTCAACGGCGGCCCGCTGTCCAACCGCAAGTCGATCAACGTGCCGGGCATCAGCCTGAACATGCCCTTCGTCTCCGAGCGTGACCGCGCGGACATCGAATTCGGCCTTTCCCAGGGCATTGATTTCATCGCGGCCTCCTTCACCCGCACCGCGCAGGATGTGCGTGATATCAAGGCTATTCTCAAGGAGCACGGCCAGGAAGATGTTGAGATCATCGCCAAGATCGAAAACATGGAAGGCGTGCGCAATATCCAGGAGATCCTGGACGAGGCGAACGGCGTCATGGTAGCCCGCGGCGATCTTGGCGTCGAGGTCCCGTTTGAAGAACTGCCCGAGATCCAGAAGAGCATCATCAAAATCTGCATCTCCCGCGGCAAGCGCGTGGTAACCGCCACCCAGATGCTCGAGAGCATGGCGAAAAACCCGCGTCCGACCCGCGCGGAGGTTTCCGACGTTGCCAACGCGGTTTACGACGGCACCAGCGCGATCATGCTGTCCGGCGAGACCTCGGTCGGCAAGTATCCGGTTGAGACTGTGCAGACCATGAGCCGCATTGCAAACAACGCAGAGAGCACCATTCATTACGATCGCCGCCGTGCGACCCGCCTGGAGTTCCAGAACATGAATGTTGCCGGCGACCTCAAGACGCTCGCCATTTCGCATGCGACCTGCTCCACCACGGCAGACCTGGGCGCAAAATGCATCGTTGCGTTTACCGAGGCCGGCTCTACCGCGCGCGCAGTATCCACTTACCGTCCGGGTGCTCCGATCATTGCCGCCACACCGAACGAAAAAACCTGCAACCGCCTGACCATGTCCTGGGGCGTAACGCCCGTGCTGGTGTCCCGCCATCCCAAGTCCGGCACCGAGCTGTATGACCTGTCCGAGCAGGCAGCCATTTCCGCGCTCGACCTCCGCGTGGGCGATATCATTACCATCACTGCCGGCATGCCGGTCGGTCACGTCAATTATACAAACACTCTGCGCGTGCACCAGCTGACCGAGCGTTCGTTCGCGCATATCGTACAGGATTGATCTTATGTCTCTCAAACGCTTCCAGCGCAGGCTGATCCGTATATTGACCGTACTTGTCCTTTTGTCCGCTGTTTTCTGTGCCGGCCTGTACGTCTACCGCACTTTTCTCGGCTACAACTACGACTCCACCCTGTATGAGGAGGATCTGGCCGCGGGCATCAAGGCAGACGAAAATATCACAAATATCGCGTTGTTCGGCCTTGACCCGCGCGATGGTGATACCCAGAGCCATTCAGACTGCACGATGATCGTCTCCGTGGACAACACCCGCGGTAAGATCAAGCTGATCAGTCTGATGCGCGACTCTCTCGTTGCGATCGACGGCTACGGCATGGACAAGCTCAACGCCGCCTACTGGGCCGGCGGGCCGAGCCTTGCCATCCGCACGCTCAACGAAAACTTCGGCACGGATATCACCGAGTATATTGCGGTCAATTTTGAACAGTTGGTCGAAATCATCGACGCGCTGGGCGGCGTAGAGATCGATGTGCAGCAATCAGAGCTGGATGAGCTCAACCGCGTCATCCGCGACTACGGGATCGAGCAGGGGCAGACCTTCCAGAGCGTCGAATCGGCCGGCGTACAGACGCTGGACGGCGTGCAGGCGCTGTGCTACGGCCGCATCCGCAAAGGCGTCGGGGACGACTGGGCGCGCGTGGAGCGGCAGGGCATCGTCCTGCAGGCCATGTTTACCAAGGTGCAGTCCATGGATGCAAGCGGACTGATCGGCCTGATGCAGAAGCTGATGCCGTATGTTACCACCTCGCTCTCGGCAACCGAGATCGCGCCCCTGATCGTGGGAGCCCTGCAGCACGGCGTACCCGAGCTCGAGCACGCACGTGTCCCGCTGGATGGGGAATGGTACTATTCCGGCCCCTCCAACACATACATCGAATACGATCTGGATACCGCTGCGGAGCATATCCGAGCGTATATCTATGATGATGTCTATCCCGGGGAAACCGCGTCGGATTCCACCGGCACAAGCAGTTCCGACAGTACGCAGATGACGACCGGCGCCAATGAACCGCTCGGCGGCGTTGATTTCGACGAGCCGCCCACCGGCCCCATGTCTACCGACGACAGTGAATCTTCGTCCGGCAGTGTGGAAGATCCTGCTTCACTTGCTGAAGAGGGTGGCTGGTACGATCCGGAAACCGGAGATTATTACGATTCCGATGGCGACCGGTACTATCTCGATGACAGCGGTACCCGGATTTATTATTAAAATAACCTGACAGAACGGAAGGGGGTATGGTTTTCATACCCCCTTAACTAATAGAGAGGCTGGCAGTAGTATGTATATCAAACACGTTCTCCCCAACGGTGTGCGCCTGATTTCGGAAAAGCTGGACACCGTGCGCACGGTATCGGTCGGTATCTGGGTCGGCAACGGCAGCCGGTATGAACCCGCTGCGCTCGGCGGTATTTCACACTTTATCGAGCACATGATCTTCAAGGGCACGGAAAAGCGCACCGCCCAGCATATCGCTATTGCGATCGACGCGCTCGGCGGCCAGGCGAACGCTTTCACTGACAAGGAATGCACCTGCTATTATATGAAGGTGCTGGACAAGCGTCTGCAGACCGGCGTCTCCATCCTGGCGGATATGTTCATGCACTCCCGCTTTGCGCAGGAGGACATCGAGCTTGAACGCGGGGTTGTGCTTGAAGAGATCGACATGTACGAGGACTCCCCGGAGGACGTGGCGATCGACAAGCTGTTTGAAAAATGCTACGAAGGCTCGGCGCTCGGCCGCCCGATCCTCGGCACGGCCGAAACCCTGCAAACCATCAACTCGGAAGCCATGCACGACTATATGCACCGCTACTACCGGCCGAAGGACACGGTGGTGGCCGTGTCCGGCCACTTCACCGAGGAAGATCTGGACTATATTGCCGAGCTGTTTTCCCAGATGGAGGGCGAGGGCCGCAACGAAATCACGCCTGCGGTTTACCAGCCCAGCCTGGTGCTGCGCGAAAAGGACATCGAGCAGAACCACCTGTGCCTGTCCTTCCCCGGCGTTTCGCTGCTGAGCGAGGACCGCTATGCGATGAACCTTTTAAGCTCGATCCTGGGCGGCGGCATGTCGTCCCGCCTGTTCCAGAGCGTGCGCGAGAAAAACGGCCTGTGTTACTCGGTCTACACCTTCACCACCCCGCATCTGGACACCGGCCTGCTCTCGATCTACACCGGCCTGGGCGCGGAGACCGAGCACAAGGCGCTCGAACTGATCGTACGCGAGCTGCACGAGTTCTGCGAAAACGGTCCTGCGCCGGACGAGCTGTCCCGCTGCCGCGAGCAGGTCAAGACCACCCTGCTCATGGGCCTCGAGAGCACGGGCAACCGCATGATGACTATCGGCCGCAGTGAACTGCTGCGCGGCGAGGTGCAGGCGGTCGAGCAGGTGCTCGCCGCGTATGACAAGGTCACAGCGGAGGACGTCCTCCAGCTGGCGCGCCGCGTATTTGATTTTTCGCAGGTCTCGCTCTCCGTGGTCGGCCAGCCGGATCACGAGGAAAGCTACCGCGCCATGCTGCAGTGATGAAGTGATGAAGTATGCAAAACGCATAAAAAGAGCGCCGTTTTTTCGGCGCTCTTTGCTTTTTCATGTTACTTGACAGGTTTTCCCTGTTTCTGTTATGCTGAATTTGAGGATAGCTGATACGCAATTGATGCATACAGGGAGGGGATCACGATGAAAAAACGAATGGTCTTTATGCTGGCGGGTCTGTTGCTTTGCAGCGCGCTTGCCGGGTGCGGGCAGACCGATGCAAACAGCAGCGGCGCTGTGCCGGCCGGGGAGATGCAGCTTGCACCCATGCAGCTCAGCGATGAACAGTACAGCGTGCTCTCGCTCGCAGACATTGGCGTGCGGGAATTCATTGCCTATGAATACCAGGCCGACGAAAATTTGCGCTGTATCACCACCATCCGCTATATCCTGAACGATGCGCTCGAATGGGAGCCCGCCGACAGCGGCTCGGGACGGACATACGGCGACGCGCCGCCTCCCTCCCCCATTGGCACCATCGCGCTGACCGACAAGGGCGGCGGACAGGGATTTACGCATGTGCTGCGTGAGCGCGGCGAGAGCAGCACGGGTTATACCTCCAGCGCCCCCGGCCTGCCGGAGGAGGTCGCGGCCGGCGGACTGGCTGTCGGCGTCGGCGTGCAGCAGGAGGCCGTACCCATCGTGTACGACGAGGAAATCCCGCTGCTGGTGCGCACTTTCCGCGATAAAAGTGAACTATATGTATATGACGCGGCGCGGGATTTCTCCGATCCTTCGCGCTTTGAGGGCGACCTGTTCACCGAAGCCTATACAGTCACTTTCTCTGATACCCTGCCAGAATGACCGCACCTGCGCAAACAAAAAGCCGCCTGCTGAGCAGGCGGCTTTTCCACATGGTTTACTTGTCTACGACCGGGATCTCTGTTGTATCGACCTCGTCGAGATTTTTCAGGTAATGCCTGGTTTCCTTTGCAATCACGCCGGAAAGCAGCAGCACAGCGATCAGGTTAGGTACCGCCATGAGTGCATTCAGGATGTTCGCGATCGTCCACACCAGATCAAGCGACAGCACCGGGCCGATCACGATCACAGCGATAAACAGGATCTTATACGGCAGCATGCCTTTTTTGCCGAACAGGTATTCGCAGCAGCGCTCGCCGTAATACGACCAGCCGAGGATGGTGGAATACGCAAATGTAATGATACCGACCACCAGGATGATCGGACCCAGCACCGGGATCTGCGAGAACGCCGCCGTCGTCATCTGGCTGCCGTCCGCGAACTGATCCATATTGATGTTCGGGTTCTTCATGATGGTGGTAACCAGCACCAGGCCGGTCATCAGGCATACGACGACTGTGTCCCAGAAGGTGCCGGTCGAGGAAACCAGCGCCTGGCGCACCGGGTTGCGGGTCTGTGCGGCGCTCGCCACGAGCGGCGCGGAGCCCATGCCGGACTCGTTCGAGAACAGGCCGCGCGCCACGCCGTACTGCATCGCAATGCGCAGGCCGCCGCCGACCAGTCCGCCTGCGACCGCGCCGGGCTTGAACGCCAGCGTCAGGATCGCCTGCAGCGCCGGCAGGATGAAATCCCAGTTAATGCACAGGATCACAATGCAGCCGCCGACATAGAATGCCGCCATGAACGGCACCAGCTTTTCACACACATTCGCGATCGACTTGATGCCGCCGATGATAACGATCGCCGTAATGACCGCAAATACAATACCGATCAGCAGCGGTGGGATGTTCACCGGGCTGTTGCCGCGAATGATCTCAGAGATCGCGTTGATCTGCGTACCGCAGCCGATGCCGAAGGAAGCCAGCATGGCCAGCAGCGCGAACAGCACGCCCAGCCACTTCAGGTGCAGGCCGCGTTCCAGCGCGTACATTGCGCCGCCCTGCATGCGCCCGTCCTTTGTCTGCACGCGGTATTTGACCGCGATCAGGCTTTCCGCATACTTGGTCGCAATGCCGAATACGCCGGTCAGCCAGCACCAGAGCACCGCGCCCGGGCCGCCGAGGAACACTGCGGTACCGACGCCGACAATGTTGCCCGTGCCAATGGTGGATGCGAGCGCGGTCGTCAGCGCCTGGAACTGGCTGACGTCGCCGGGCGAATCCGGATCCTTGGTGACCGACAGCCGGATGCCCGTAAACGTCTTGCGCTGGATAAATCCGGTCCGCACGGTCATGAACAGGTGCGTCCCCATCAGCATGACGATCATCGGCAGGCCCCAGATCCAGTTATCGATCGCGGACATGAGGTTAGAAAATGCCTCCATAAATGTTTTACCTTCCCCTCTATTTTGGATTGCTATACAAAAAGGGAGCGAAGCCGAATGCTTCGCTCCCTTTTTCTTGCATCCGGGAGCCGCGGTGTGTCCAGCGCCCCTTTGCGCGTCGGCACCGCGATTGCTTTTATTATAACCGACATTTAACCAAAATGCAAGCAAAATCACCACATCCTTGCCATCCATCGCCCATACCGTACTGTTTTCAACGGTGCGGCGGCAATGCTGTCCGCCTGCAATTCCTGCCTGATTTCCGTACAATGGCCCGCCGCTGCGCGGTGTTTTATCCATTTTTTGCGTGTTTTCCTTGATTTATCCCGTCTGCTCCGGTATAATGTTTAGGTATTATCTGTAATCCAGCTGTTTATTGGGGGTATAAGATTTATCATGGGAGACACTTTTCAGATCATGATCACCATGATCGCCTACATGCTGGCGGTCATCGTGATTGGCCTGGCTTTTGCCAGACGGGCGAACCGCAGTTCAGAGGCATATTTCCTCGGCGGCCGTTCGCTTGGCCCGTGGGTCGCCGCGATGAGCGCGGAGGCTTCGGACATGTCCGGCTGGCTGCTCATGGGACTGCCCGGCGTGGCCTACTGGTGCGGCATTGCAGACGCATCCTGGACCGCGATCGGCCTTGCACTCGGCACGTACATCAACTGGCTGATCACATCCAAGCGCCTGCGCCGGTACAGTGAGAAGGCGGGCAACGCCATCACCCTGCCCGAGTTCTTCTCCAACCGCTACCACGAGAAGCGCAAGGTCATCATGACCATTGCCGCGCTGTTCATCCTGATCTTCTTCACAGTCTACGCAGCGAGCTGTCTGGTCACCTGCGGCAAGCTGTTTTCTACGCTGTTCGGTTTTGAATACGTCCCGATGATGATTGTCGGCGCAGTATTCGTGCTGATCTACACGATCATCGGCGGCTTTCTGGCCGAAAGCGCGTCCGACTTCATGCAGGCGATCGTCATGATCATTGCGCTGGTCGTTGTTGTTGTAACCGGCACTGCCGCTGCAGGCGGTCTGGACGCTGTGCTCGAGAATGCGCGCAGCATCCCGGGCTTCCTGGATTTCTTCGGCATCGCCACCCCGGTGACTGACGCCGCCGGCGTACAGCAGGCGGTTAACGGTGTGCCGCAGTTCGGCGAGGCGGGCGTTTACGGCCTGCTCAGCATCGTATCCATGCTGGCCTGGGGCCTCGGCTATTTCGGCATGCCGCAGGTGCTGCTGCGCTTTATGGCGATCCGCACAGAGAAGGAGCTGACCACCTCGCGCCGCATCGCAACCGTTTGGGTGCTGATCTCGCTGGTCGTCGCGGTGTTCATCGGCGTGGTCGGACGCACGCTCTTCCCGACAGCGCTCACCACTGCATCTGATTCGGAGAACGTATTCATCCTGCTCTCCACCAACCTGCTGCCGCCGCTGCTGGCCGGCCTGGTCATGGCGGGCATCCTCGCGGCGACGATCAGCTCGTCTGACTCCTACCTGCTGATCGCAGCCTCGGCATTCGCCAAAAATATTTACCAGGGCCTGATGCACCGCAAAGCAACCGACAAGCAGGTGCTGAACATTTCCCGTCTTGCGCTGCTCGCCATCTCGGTTGTTGCAATCATCATCGCGCTCGATGAAAACAGCGTCATCTTTACCATCGTCAGCTTTGCCTGGGCTGGCTTCGGCGCGACCTTCGGCCCGCTGATGCTGTTCAGCCTGTTCTGGAAGCGCACCAACCGCGCCGGTGCAATCGCCGGCATGATCGGCGGCGGCTGCATGGTGTTCATCTGGAACCTGTTCATCAGCAAGCTCGGCGGCATCTGGGATATCTACGAGCTGTTGCCGGCGTTCCTGTTCTCCTGCCTGTGCATCGTGGTCGTGTCCCTGCTGACCGCACCGCCGTCCAAGGAGATCGAAAAAGAATTTGAGGAAGTCCGTGCAGGCGGCAGCAAGTAAGCCCCTCCGCGTTCATCCGTACTATACGTAAAAAGCAGGAAAAGCGTCCATATGGGCGCTTTTCCTGCTTTTGTTCTGTTTTCTCTCTATCCTGTATCAGACAGCCGCGGAAAGCCGCTGCAAAATCAGTGTTGCTTCCTGATGGGTGATCGGGTCCTCCGGCCGGAAGGTCCCGTCGCCATCCCCTTGCAGGATGCCCTGCGCAGCCATGCGCGCAATGACGTCATGCGCCCAATGGCCGCCCGGCACATCGGTAAACGACGGCGCTCCGTCCGCCGCGGTATTCTCCGAAAGCGCAGATGCGATCACGCAGAACTCCGCGCGGGTGATATGCGCATCCGGATGGTAACTGCCGTCCGCATATCCGTTCAGCAGGCCGCGGTCGTGCAGCTTGGCGAGCGCATCCGCGTGCGCACTGCCCGGCGCTACATCGGTGAACCGCGCAAGCGCCGGCTGCTCGGCGGCGCTCTGGTCGGCCAGACTGTCCGCCAGCAGCTCTGCGACCTCACCGCGGGTAATTGGGGTGGTGTCGCTTGACGCCGGAATGCTGTCCTGCAGCAGCGGCGTGACCTTGCCCGTGTCCGCGTCCACGCGCGCGGCAAACGGATACTGCACGGACTGGGCCGCCGACTTAGTCGTCTGCGCAAACACCGCCGCATCCTCGATCATGCGCTCGATCTCGTCCGCACACGCCTTGAGGTCATCCTCAGTGACCGCAAGGATAGCCGCACGTTCCGCTGCGTAGTCCGCCTGCGTGCGGCCCGCACGCGCCAGGCTCAGGCCGCTTGCACGCGACCACTCCGCATTCATGTCGAACTCGTTGACCGCGCTGACCTTGAAGCCCGCCAGCTCGCTCGGGGCAAGGCTCATTGTACGGACAAACGCCGCAGCGCCGCGGAACACCTCGACCGCCTGATCGACGCCAACGCCGCCCGAGGAAACCATGGTCACGCCGTTCGCGTCAAACAGCAGGCTCGCACCGTATGCACCGCGCCGGTCACGCAGTTCGGGCAGCATGTATTTCGCTGTCAGCACCGAACTGAGCACATCGTAGGCCGCCATATTTTCCGGTGTCTGTTCAAATTTTCCGACCAGCATCACGTGATTAGAGTCCTGCGTGTTCGAGGACACCACGATCGCGCTCGGCCAGCCCTGCGGGATCCATTCGCAGGAGGATGCGCCGGTGCCCGCGGGCAGCGCGGAGGTAAAGCCTTCCGCGGCCTGCCGGAAAACGGTATAGTCCGCGCGGCTGCCGGTGAACTCGGCCATCACGCCCGTGCGCTGCAATGCACTGTCCAAAAGGCTGCGCATCTGCTCGAGCAGCGCTGCGTCTCCGGAAGGATTATCCACAGCTTCGTCGATAAAGTTCTTGTACGACATGGACGATCCGACAAAGCCCGCCGGGATGCTGTCCATAAAGCGGTTGGCCTGGGTGCTGGCCTGCAGCATCATGCTGTATTCATAGTAATACGGGTCGCTGTACAGCGCGCGCAGGGCGCTTTTCCGCTCGGTCAGGAAGGTTCGCAGCGCCGCCGCATCGCTCAGCGGCGGGTTCTGCAGCCAGTCAGCCAGCACCTGCACGGCCTCCCCCGCCTTGCCCGCTTCGCTTGAACCACCAACGGAAAGCGCCGGGTGCAGGGTATCCGGGTCGCCGTATTGCTCGCCCGAGGTCACGCCGAGGTACATCGGAAGCCCTGCTTCCTCCATTCGGTCTCCCAAAAACTCGCACAGCAGGCACCACAGCGCGGTATCCTCGTTTTTGATCTCCACCGGGAAGTAGAACGAGAAGGACGGCGCTTCGCTCTCCGCATCCTCGTTGAAATAATACGTCACGCCGTCCGCGGTCTCGCTCTCCTGGTTCATGGAGAACGGGTCGTCTGCAAAATCCCCCAGATCGAGCAGCGGCAGGCGGGCGAGCACCTCCGGGTCGTCCGGCTGGTCGAGCCACGCGTTAAACTCCTCCGTGTCCCGCTTGACCTGCTCGAGCTCGGCGGCGGTCAGCTGCGACTCATATGTTGTCGGCTGCGATGCGCCGTTGCCCGATACCACGATGGTCTGGTACGGGCTGTCCCGCCACTCGGCGGCGAGCGACTTGAAATACGCCTGATCGCTCCGTAGGCCGGTGATCACGTCCGCGCGGCCGACGCACGCCAGCGGGTCGCCCGCATAGGTAAAGCCCATGAACACCTCTTCGCGCCCGAACTGCTGTGCTTCCTCCTGCTGGTCGAGCGCGCTGTTCAGCGCGTCAGACGGGATGCCGTTCTGCGCAACATCGTCCAGCGCCTTCTGCATCGCCGCGACCGCTGCGTCCTTCTGCGCCACCGGTACCTGGGACAGGATCAGGCCGACGTTGTAAATACCGCCCGAATTGCCGCCCACGGTGTAGGCGAGTGCATCCGGGAACTGGTCGCGCAGGGTCCGCTGCAAACAGGTGAGCAGCGCTCCCCACGCCTCGGTCTTTTTGGTGTCCAGCATGCTCGGGCCGTGCGCCATGAACCCGATATCGACCGTCTGCGTCGCGTCCGTGACGTTGTACTCCTGCACGGTCTGCGTCTGTGCAATGGGTTCGGCCTCGATCTGGATATCCGGCGTGCTGTCGGCGTCGGCCTCGTCCAGATAGCCGTCCAGCATTTGGAGCGTCTTGCCGATATCCTGCTCACCCGCCGTATAGACCAGCATGTTGGAGGGCGTGTAGTAGGTGTCGTACACCCGCATCACGTCCTCATAGGTCAGGTCGAAGATATCCGGGATCGCGCCGCCCGCATCAAATGTGGGCGAGGTGTCCCCATACAGGTTTTCGTACAGCTGGCCGGATACAAAGTTCAGCGAATTCTGCGCCGTATCCAGGTTGCGCAGGCGCAGCTCGTTATACACGATGCCGTTATACTGCGCTTTGCCGTCCGCATACTCGATGCGGATGCCCTGCTGTTTGAAGATGTTCGGCTCAGTGCGCAGGCGCGGGAACAGCACACAGGTCGTGTAGATGTCCGCGAGGTTGTAGAAATCCTGCTCATCCGCGGTAGAGAACACATAGGTCGTGTAATCCTCGCTCGTGTAGGCATTGATCTCCTGCGCGACCGAGCTGTTCTGCAAAATGTGCATCAGGTCGTTTAAGGGATACTGCTCGCTCCCGCACAGCAGCGAGTGCTCGAGCACATGGTTCGCGCCCTTGCTGTCCTCGGGCGGGGTGCGGAAGCCGATCGCGAATTCGCGCGTTTCGCTGCCGTTGTCCAGCCACACCACCTGCGCGCCCGTGTCCGAGTGTTCGAGCAGATGGTAGGTGCCGCCGTCCGCGGACTGGGTTTTGACCTCGGCAAAGCCGTACTGCCCGTAGCTGCCCGCCGCAAGCGCCTGCACCGGCGCAAACGGTACCAGGAGCGCCGCGGCTGTCACCAGCGCCGCCAGCTGTTTTTTCATGGGATACACCTCGTCTTTCTGTGTTATCTGTACTGTGTGTTGTAGTACAGTTATTATTTTAGCAAACCGCTGCCGGCCTGTCAACAGCGGTTTGCGTGTTTTTCAGGGCGATGCCGCCGCAGCGGTGCGGTATTGCCTCAGGCTTCGATGACCTCCTGCGCCATCTGGAAGAAGTCGTCTGCGGTCAAAGTACCGGGATTATAGGTGTAGATGGAATAGGCAAGTCCATCTTCGATCCACGAAACGCGGTAGAATGTATTCTCCTCGCGCTCGGATGAGCCGTAAGCAATGTTGATCTCGCCGCGTTCAAAAGCCGCCTGCTCCTCTGCGGTTGGCTGGATACTGCCATCTCCCGGCAGCGCAATACCCTTCATCTCGCGGTAGTGCACCTCGGTGCCCGCTACCGTGCTCACATCGTCATACGGCGAGGTATATTCGCCCTCTTCCTGCACCGGCGCAACCTCCAGGGTCAGGTCCGTGCCATCCTTTTCATACGTCAGCATGATGCCGGTAAAGCTGCCCAGCGTATTGCCGCTGTCATCTCTTTTGTCAACTGTGTCCTCATAGCCCTTGTCAAACGTGTAGCCGTTCGAGAACGACGCGACATACTTTGCGCCCGGCACATGCTCCTGCACGTATTCCGCCGTTTCAGCGAAATCCGTCCAGCTCTGATTGAGCATGGTGCTCGAGTACCAGCCCACAACGCCGCTGCCCGCGACCGCGCCGGTCACGGCAAGCGCCGCCACCAGGCACACGGCGGCCAGCTTTTTGCCCCACTTCGGGCGGCGGCGCACCGGCGCCTGCGCCTCCCCGCTGCGGATGGCAAAATCAATGCGCGTCTTGAGCTTATCAGGCGCTTCCAGCCCCTCTGCCGTGGTTTTCAGCGTTTCACGAATCGTCCGTTCCATCTTCAGTTCATCCATTTTGTGCAGCCTCCTTTGGCTTTCCCTCTTTTGCGGTCAGCGCCTGCCGCAGATGGCGGCGGGCGGAAAACAGGCGGGATTTGACCGTCCCCTCGGTCACGCCGAGCGTGCGCGCGATCTCCTTGACCGGAAGGTCGTCGAAGTAGTACAGCACGATCACCGTGCGCCGCTTTTCGTCCAGCGCGTACAGCGCATCATACAACTGCCGCTGCTCGTCCGTGCGGAGCACGGTGGAAAGCGCGCTCTCGGCCTCGCCTGTCTCGAAAAACTCCGCGACCGGGGTCTCGCGCTTTGCCTTGCGGCAGTATTTCCACGCCGCGCGTGTAAGCGTCCTGAGAAGCCACGGCCGGAACTTCGACCCGTCTCTCAGCGAGCCGATCGACCGCGCCGCGGTCACGAACGCCTCCTGCGTCAGGTCCTCGCCGTCCGCACGGTTACCGGTGATCAGGCAGGCCACGCGGTACGCGTCGTCCTTGTACCGCTCATACAGCACATCGAATGCCTGCATGTCGCCGCGCTGCATTTTGCGGACCAGTTCTTCATCCGTCATGGGTAAATCTCCTTTGTGTTTTTCGGTGCTCCCGATAATAAGAGCACCGGGCCGGGGTTTCGGTTCACAAAAATCTGAAAAATTTTTACCGCCTGTTTGGGACGCACCTGACAATTAGAGCCACTCTGCCGCCAAATGGTTCATTCTGAACAAATGCAGGTTTTCTGTTCATTGTGTTCGGAACCTTTTTCCGGTATAATGAAGCCATACTGATTATATACCGGCATGCACCTAAGGAGGAAGAGGGTTTATGGACAAGCAGGCTTTTTTCGACGGCACGATGTTTGACGCTTACCGCTGGTTCGGTGCGCACCTCGAAGGGGATACCGCCGTGTTCCGCACCTTTGCGCCGAACGCATCGCGCATCACGGTCACAGGCGCATGCAACGGCTGGGGCGAGACCGGCCTGACGCAGGACGGCCGCAGCGGCTTCTGGGAAGGCCGCGTGACCGGTGCGGCGGCCGGACAGTTTTACAAATACCGTATTTACGGTGCAAACGGTACGGTCACCGAGCACTGCGACCCCTATGGCTTTGCGATGGAGCTGCGGCCGGGCTGCTGCTCGGTGATTACCGAATTAGACGAATATACCTTCACAGATGCGGAATGGATGCAAACACGCACCTCGTCGCCCGACGCGCCGCTGAACATCTATGAAATGCACCTCGGCTCGTGGCGGCGCAGCCCGGATAACGAAAACGGCTGGTACCGCTACGATGAGATCGCTGACCTGCTCATCCCCTATCTGCAGAAAAACGGGTTTACGCACGTCGAATTCCTGCCCCTGTCCGAGCATCCGTTCGACGGCTCGTGGGGCTACCAGAATACAGGATTTTTTGCTCCGACCGCGCGCTACGGCACGCCCGCCCAACTCAAAGCCCTGATCGACCGCCTGCATCAGTCGGGCATCGGCGCGATCATGGACTTTGTGCCCGTGCATTTTGCAGTGGACAGCTATGGCCTTGCGCGGTATGACAGCACACCGCTCTACGAATACCCGCACGTCGCTGTGGGCGAAAGCGAGTGGGGCAGCTATAACTTCATCCACTCGCGGCGCGAGGTGCGGTGCTTTTTGCAGTCTGCGGCCAATTACTGGCTCGAGGAGTTCCACTTTGACGGTCTGCGCATGGACGCGGTCTCCCGCCTGATCTACTGGCAGGGCGACCCTGCACGCGGTGTCAACGGAGACACGCTGGCCTTTCTCAAAATGATGAACCAGGGGCTCAAAGACCGCCATCCCACCGCGCTGCTGCTCGCAGAGGATTCGACCGCTTATCCCGGTGTGACCAAGCCTCTCGAACAGGACGGGCTGGGCTTTGACTACAAATGGGATCTCGGCTGGATGCACGACACGCTTGAATATTTCCAGACCCCGCCGGACGAGCGCCCGCTGTACCGCGGCAAACTGCTGTTCTCCATGCAGTATTTCCCGAACGAGCACTACCTGCTCCCCCTGTCGCACGACGAGGTCGTACACGGCAAGGCCGCGATCGTGCAAAAAATGTGGGGCGCGGACTTGACGGACAAATACGCGCAGGCACGCGCGTTTTACCTATATATGTTTGCGCACCCGGGCAAAAAGCTGAACTTCATGGGCAACGAGCTTGGCCTGCGCACCGAGTGGAGCGAGGCCGGCGAGCTGGACTGGACCTATGAAAACGGTCCGTTCCACACGTTCTTCCGCGCGCTCTGCGCGGCATACCGTGCGCACCCCGCCCTGCACGCCGACTACGCGCCGGACAGCTTCCGCTGGTGCGAGCCCGACCCGGACGCACCCTGCGTATTCGCCTTCGAGCGCCGCAGCGCGGACGAAACCCTGCTCGCCGTGTGCAACTTCGCGGATGAGGTGTATACCTTCGATGCGCCGCTCGGCGCAGAGCTGGTGCTGCACACCGCCTGGCCGCAGTTCGGCGGCGACCCGGACGCAGATGCCCCGGCAGGGGATGCGCTCACCCTGCCTGCCTTCTCCGCCGCCCTGCTGCGCCTTGCCCCATCCGAACCCGCATAGCCGTCCCGCGCCTCCGGCGCGGCATCCCATGGAAAGGCCCGGCGGCGCGAAGCAGAGCCGCGCTTTTCCAAAAAAGCGAGGACATGTGCCTCGCTTTTTTATCAAACAGCAAAAGGCACCGAAAACCAATGTTTTCAGTGCCTTTTGGTGCAATAGCCCTTACAGGCGCAGCCTGTCAAGGGCATCCCTCGTTTCAGGCTATACGCCTGAAACGAAACCCTTTACGGCTCCAGCCGGTTCATATCGCGCGGGAACATGGATGCGTCGCGTACGTTGTTCAGCTTCAGCAGCTGCATGGTCAGACGCTCGAGGCCGATGCCCAAGCCGCCGTGCGGCGGCATGCCGTACTTGTGCAGCATGGTGAAGGACTCGAACAGCTCGGCGTTCATCTTGCGCGCGGCGAGCTTGTCCATCTGCTCCTGATAGTCGTGGATACGCTGGCCGCCGGTCGTGATCTCAAGGCCGCGGAACAGCAGGTCGAACGACAGCGCGAGCTTGGGGTCCTCGGGGTCGTCCATCGCGTAGAACGGACGCTTGGCGGACGGGAAGTGGGTGACGAACACGAACTCGCTGTTATGCTCCTCCTTGGCCCACTGGCAGAGCAGGACCTCCTCGTCCGGGTTGAGGTCGTAGCGGTTCTTGGACTTGTGGCCGTACTTCTCCTCCATGATCTGCTTGGCTTCATGGAAGCGGATGGTCGGGATCTCGCCGATCTCGGGGATCTCTGCGTTCAGCATGGCGATCTCCTCCGGGCAGTGCTCCTTGACGTACTGCATCACGGATTTGAGCATGCCGACCTCCATCTCCATGACGTCGTACATCGAATCGATGTAGGCCATCTCGAAGTCCAGGCCGATATATTCGTTCAGGTGGCGCGAGGTGTTGTGGCGCTCGGCGCGGTACACGCTGCCGATCTCAAACACGCGGCCGAACGCGCCCGCGAGGTACTGCTTGTGGAACTGCGGCGACTGCGCCAGATAGGCCGGCGTGCCGAAATAGTCCAGCTTGAACAGGTTGGCGCCGCCCTCCGCGCCCGCGACCACGATCTTGGGCGTGTGGATGTGGGTGAAGCCCTGCGACTGCATATACTGCGCAAAGCCGTCCGCGATCGCGCCCTGAATGCGGAACACCGCCTGCTTGCGCGGGTGGCGCAGGGTGATCGGACGCAGCGGCAGGTCCACATCGAGCGACAGGCCCATATATTTCTTGCCGAGCGGTACGGGCAGCTTGTCATACGGGCGGCCGAGCACCTTGACCGCCGAGAGCACGACCTCGACGCCGTGCTCGGCGCGCGGCTCCTCGTGCACCTTGCCGGATACCTCAAGCACCATGGCATCGCGGATATCCGCGCGCTTGATGCCGCCGATCTCGTCGCCCTGGAAGGTGCACTGGATCAGCCCGCGCTCCACGCGCATGATGACGAACGCAAAATCGGACATATCGCGCACGCGGTGCACCGTGCCGCGGAAGGTGACCTCGCCGCCGACCGCATCGCACACGCGCTTGACGGTGTCAACATACTGACCCGCCTGATGAATCATTTCCATAATCGTTTAACGCCTCTCTATATCAGCTTTTTACAGGACTATATTGTACCATGAAAGCGAGAGGCAGACAAGGTTTTTTGCGGGAAAACCGGAAAAACAGACGGTTATTTCGCGCCTTTGTGCGGCACAGCCGCCGCTTCCCCCCGCTCGAGCGCCTGCCCGGCGCGGTACAGCAGCGCCCCGGTCCGGGCGAGACGGCGCGCCAGCGCTGCATCCGCCGGCGCGCTGCGCCGCAGGCGGCGGTGCATATCGCGGCAGAGCAGACGCAGCCCGCTGCAGATCAGGCCCAGCTCGCCGCAGGTGACCGCAAAATCGGCCGGTTGCCGGTCGAGCGCGTCCTGCACCTCCTGCGCCCGCTGCTGGCGCAGGCGGCGCAGCGCCAGCTGGTAGGTCTTGCGCGCCGAGGAAGCGCTGATACCCAGCTGCGCGCCGATTTTCTGAAAGGTCAGCTTCTGCCCGCGCAGTTCGCAGATTTGCCGCTGCCGCGCGGTGAGGATGGACAGGTTTTGTTCCATACTATCCCTTCATTCATTCTCAAGTATATGGCCAAATAATGGCCATACCGATATGGCTATTTTAACAGCCATAATAGGGAATGTAAAGGGGGCGATGGTAATGATCTGTTACGAACCGCTTTGGCGGACGATGCGCAGCCGCAATGTAACAACCTATACGCTGCGGGAAAAGCACAGGATCAGCCATGCCACCGTTCAGCGCCTGCAGGCCAACCTGCCGGTATCCACCTATACGCTTGACCGTCTCTGCCGCATACTGGATTGCCGTCTGGATGAAATCGCAGTATATGTGCCGGACGCGCAGCAGGAAGGCGCGGAATCCAATGAAGTGCAGGATTCGTGAGCTGCGGGAGGATAACGACCTGACCCAGCAGGAAATCGCCGCGTACCTGCACTGCGACCAGTCCTTGTATTCCAAGTATGAACGCGGCGAACGGGAGCTTCCGCTCGACTACTTTATCAAGCTGGGTCAGTATTACAAGGTCAGTTTGGATTATCTCGCCGGATTGACAGACCGTAAAGAGACAAAATAAAAACGCATCGAAAACGATGCGTTTTTATTTTTACCGTTTCAGCCGGCGCAGCACCGCCTGCACCTCGTCCCTGCCCTCGCCGGAGGCGATGATGCACACCGCGTATACCGCCGCGCCCGCAGCGACCGCCACCGCAAGCCGCAGCAGATTGCCCACAGGCAGCAGCGTGCAGCCGTAGGCCGCCGCGCCGCACAGCAGCGCGGAAATCAGGATGCGCGCCAGGCTCGCCGGCGCGACGCGGAACAGGAATCGCCGCCGCACCCGCGCGCAGGTGATGATAAAATAGGACGCAAACGCCACGACCGAGCCCATCGCGCCGCCCGTAAAGCCGACGGTCTGCAGCAGCACGACGCTGCACGCGACTTTGATCACCGCGGCGATCGCGCTGTTCTGCAGCACATGGATGGTGGACTGTTCGAGCTCATACGCCTTGTTGGCGTATTCGGTCAGTCCCATGAACAGCATGGCGAGCGCGGTGTAAGCGATGACCGGCGCGCCCGCGTCATACCCCTCCGCGAACAGGAAGCGCGAGATCGGCAGCGAGACCGCGGCCAGCCCCGCGACTGCAGGCGCCGCGATCAGCAGATACAGCCGCACGCCCTGATCGAGCAGGGGCTTGGCGGCCTGCCGGCCGCCCTCGCGCCACGCGCGCAGCACATTGGGGTACACCCCGCGCATGATGCCGACCGAGATCATGGTGAAAATGCCCGAAGCGATCGAGTTGTTCTGGTTGTAGACCGCAAACACGTCGCGGCCGAAAAAGCCGGTCACCAGATAGCGGTCGATCATGTTGAGCAGCGCGACCGCGATCGACACGCCCATGAGCGGCACGCCATAGGCGAAGAACTTGCGCAAAAGCGGCCTCGAGAACCAGCGCAGGCGCGCGACCGTCGGGATGGACAGGGCGATGACCGCACCCAGCCCCGCAATTCCATCTGCAGCCGTGTTAGCCGCAATGGCGGGAAATGCGGAGGACGGGTTATTCATGCCGAACACCAGCGCATAAGCCACTGCGAGCTTCAATACTGCCGAGGTCAGGCTGAGCGAGATCGAAGCCTTCATCCGCCCCAGCTGGATGAGCGCGGAATTGAGGATCTGGAAGATCGTGTAGCTGAAGAACATGCACGCACCGCCCAGCCAGACCGGGTCATGCGTGACCACAGCCGCGCAGGCTGCGACTGCCGCAGCCGCCGCGCAGATCAGCAGATAAATCGTGGATACGGTCGAAAACAGCGCGCTGCCGCGATCCTTCTGGTACTCCTCGCCGACATAGCGGGTGGCGGCGTTCGCCATCCAGCCGGCGATGATCAGGTAGCAAAACTGCACGGTCGTGTTGACGATGCCGAACGTGCCGACCGCTCCCTTGCTGAACAGATGCGTATAAAGTGACGAGCACGCGATGACCAGCAGGCCTTCGATCACCTTGGCCGGCAGGAACAGCATCGCGTCGCGCGTCATGGTATTTTTAGAGGACAATCGGGAAACCCCTCGCTTTCGGTCAGATACAGATAGTATAGCATGCTTTTGCGTCAAAAACAAATTACCGTTTGTTTACATGACAGAGCAGCCGACCCTGCCGCCGGCAGTCCTCCCGCTTCGCCGTCCCGCCTGCGTCTGCCGGGCAGCAGGCTTTGCATTTGCAGCTTTTCCGTGGTATACTGTCTGTATCTGTGAGAAAATTGGAGGAATCCGGTTTTGCGAGTAATGCATGTGATGGGCGGCGGCGACGTAGGCGGCGCCAAGACCCACATTATGAATATGGTGACCGGGCTGGCCGAGCGGAACGAGGTCATGCTGCTGTCCTTCCGCGCGGGCCCGTTTGCGGACGAGGCGCGCGAGCGCGGCATCGATGTGCGCGTGATCGAGCGGCATAACCCGTTCCGGGCGGCGCGTGCGATGCGCGATCTGGTGGACGAATTCCAGCCGGATATCATCCACTGTCACGGCGGCCGCGCCAACCTGATGGGCGCGATCGTGCGCCGCAGCCGCCGCGTGCCGGTCGTGACGACCGTGCACTCGGACTATAAACTCGACTACCTCGGCAACCCGTTCAAACAGCACACCTTCGGTGCGGCAAACGCGGTCGCGCTGCGCTTTCTGGACTTTTACCAGCCGGTCGCGGACCGCATGGCGCGCACGCTGATCGAGCGCGGGTTTGATCCTGAGCGCATCGTCAAAATCTACAACGGCATGGAATTCAAACGCCCGGAAGGCGATTTTGACCGTGCTTCCTATCTGCGCGAAAGCTATGGCGTAGAGATCGATGCGGACGACGTGCTCTGCGGCATCGCGGCACGACTGACCGCGGTCAAGGATATCGCGACCACGGTGCGCGCCTTCGCCGAGGCGCTGCAGGAAGCGCCCCGGCTGCGCCTGTTCATTGCGGGCGACGGCGAGGACGAGGAGATGCTGAAAAAGCTGTGCGCCCAGCTTGGCGTGGCTGCACGCGTAACCTTCTGCGGCTGGGTGTCCCCGGTCGAGCCGTTCTTCCGCGCCATGGACATCAACCTGCTGTCCTCGGTGTCCGAGACCTTCCCTTACTCGATTCTGGAGGGCATCTGTGCGGGCTGCGCAACCATCTGCTCGGATGTCGGCGGCATGCCCGAACTGATCGACACAGGCGAAAACGGCTATATCTTCCCGGTCGGCGACCACAAACAGCTCGCCCGCTACATGGTGCGGCTCGCAAACGATGCGAAGCTGCGCCATACCTTCGCGGAAGCGCTGTATGAAAAGGCATCCCGCGATTTTTCCAAGGATAAAATGTGCGAGCGGCAGGAGGCCAACTACCGCCACCTGCTTGCGCGTTTCCACCGTCCGAAGAACGAACGCGAAAGCATTGTGATATGCGGCGCATACGGCCGCGGGAACGCGGGTGATGACGCAATTTTGGAGGCAATCGTGCAGGAGATGCGCGCACTTGACCCGGAACGCACGATCTGCGTCATGTCACGCCGTCCTAAGGAGACACGGCTGGTCTACCGCACGAATGCGATCTATACCTTTAATGTCTTCTCCGTGCTGCGGCGCTTCCGCCGCGCGGCGCTGTATATCAACGGCGGCGGCTCACTCATGCAGGACGTGACCTCAACCCGGTCGATCTGGTATTACTGCTATACGCTGCGCGCAGCCAAAAAGCGCGGCTGCAAGGTAATGATGTACGGCTGCGGCATCGGCCCGATCAACCGCGCAGGCAACCGTAAAATGGCCGCACGCACCATCGATCGCTCGGTCGACCGCATCACGCTGCGCGACGATAATTCCCGCGCCCAGCTCGAGCAAATGGGCGTGACGCACCCGGACATCCGCGTCTCAGCCGACCCGACCATCATCCTCTCCCCTGCCCCGCACGAGGTTGTCAATCTCGCGCTTGAACAGAGCGGCATCGACCCGGAGGGACGCTATATCGGCTTCGGCCTGCGCCACTGGAAGGGGCTGGATGCGGCGCTTCCTGAAATCGCTGCAGCGGCGGAATATGCCTACGAAAAGCACGGGCTGATCCCGGTATTTGTACCCATTGAGTTCCCGAGCGACCTGACCCCCGCCGAGCGCGTGGGGGCTCTGCTGCGCTGTCCGTGGCATGCAGTGCGCATGCGCCAGCCGATCGAGGTGACCATTGGCATCCTCGCGCGCATGCAGGCGGTGGTCGGTATCCGCCTGCACTCGCTGATGTTCTCGGCCGGACAGGGCGTACCGGTCGTAGGCATGAGCTATGATATCAAAGTAGACGGCTTCCTCAAATACATCGGCAGCCGCACCTGCCTGCAGCTGCGGTCTGTGAAGGCCGCCGACCTTTGCCGCCTGATCGACGAGTGCGTCTCAGGCGCGCTGGACGAAGAGGTGCGCCGCACCGCCAGGATGCTGCGCGAGCGCGAACATGAGAATGTGCGCGGCGCGGCTGCCCTGCTGGGACTGAATAATGAGAAAAAGGACGAAGAAACCGCATGAAAAACCATATTGTCTGCCTTTCGACGACCAACTACCATCCGCTGCCCACGCGCAAGCAGAACGTGATGAGCCGCCTTAACAACAGTGAGGTGCTGTATTTTGACCCGCCGGTGTCGGTCATCGCGCCGCTCAAGGACAAAAAGGCGTCCGCTTATATCAAAAAATACAAACAGCCCGGCGAGAAGGTAGAGGGACACGAGAACATCACCGTGTATGCTCTGCCGCCCGTGCTTCCCTTCTTCAACAAATACCGCTGGATCAACAAATTAAACCAAAAGCGGCAGGCCAAATTCGTGCGCAAAAAGATGCGCGAACACGGCTTCGGCGAGGAAACCGTACTCTGGTGCTACTCCCCTTCCTCGTGTGATATCGTGGAGCACGTCCCGCACAAGGCGCTGGTGTATGACTGTGTGGACCGTCACTCAGCCTATAAGGGACACATCACCCCCGCGGTGGTTGACCGGATGGAACGCGACCTTGCAAAGCCTGCGGATCAGGTATTTGCAACCGCGGTCGGCCTTGCCGAAACGCTGGAAAAGATCAACCCGACCACCAAAATGATCCCAAACGGCGCAGCGTATGAAATCTTCTCGCGCGTGCAGATGGAAAAGGACGCCTTGCCCTGTCCGGCGGATATGAAGGGGTTAAAACACCCGGTTTTCGGCTTTGTCGGCATGCTGCAGGAGTGCATCGATTATGCGCTGCTCGAAAAGCTGGCCAAAGAGCGGCCGGACGCAACCATCTTCCTGATCGGGCGCACGCTGCCGGGCGTCGACCTGACGCACCTGCAGAAATATCCGAACATCGTGTTCCATGGACTGGTACCCCAGCCCGAGCTGCCCGCGTATCTCGCGCAGATGGACGTGTGCCTGAACGTGTTCCGCGCGGGCGCACTGAGCAAGGATGTGTCGCCCTTAAAGTTCTACGAGTACCTCGCCACCGGCAAGCCGGTTGTCTCGACGCGCGAGCCGCTGCAGGTCGAGGATTTTGCGGATGTTGTGTACATCGTGCACGATGCGGACGAATTTCTCGCGCTGTGCGATAAAGCCGCGGCGGAGCACGATCCGGATAAGGTGGCCAGACGCCTGGCTTATGGAGCGCAGTGCTCGTGGGCCGAACGCGTGCACCAGATCGAACAGGTGCTGTATGCAGGAGGCGTTCTGCACGAAAGCTGACGCGCCGCAGCATGATCTTTGGTCATTTGCACGAAACATGAAAAAACCATGTAAAATGCTTGCAATGGACAGGCGCATTGGATAAAATAAAAGTGTATCTTCACCGATCGTACAGAGAAAGAGGTGGACGCAATGACCGGCAGCGTGTTTTTGAACAATGCGGCGCAGTCTATCCGCATGCAGTTTTTTAAGCTCGGGCATTCGTGCATTCTCTCGGGCATCGGTGCAGCCAAATAAGCCGAAACAGGACACGGATATACCCGTGTCCTCATTTATTTTGAGGAGGCAAAGCAAATGAAAAAGGTACTGGTCATCATGGGCTCGGACAGCGACCTCAAGGTGATGGAAAAGTGCATTGACCGTCTGAAGTCCTTTGATATCCCGACTGAGGTGCGCATCTGCTCGGCGCACCGCACCCCGGCGGTCGCGGAGCAACTGGCGAAAAACGCGGCGGCAGACGGCTTCGGCGTGATCATCGCAGCAGCGGGCAAGGCGGCGCACCTGGGCGGCGTGCTCGCGGCGCAGACCATCCTGCCGGTAATCGGCGTGCCGATGGGTACGAGCGTTATGGGCGGCATGGACAGCCTGCTTTCGATCGTGCAGATGCCCAAGGGCATCCCGGTGGCGACCGTGGCGATCGACGGCG
>HHCFC02800__coassemble_1199_pt1 | contig 30660 bp, 27 predicted proteins | sample HHCFC02800__metabat2_high_PE_038 | metagenome-assembled genome bin HHCFC02800
AGTCTTGCAGGTGTTATACTCGTTCGGATATTTGCAATCAATAATGATGCGGAATGAAAGGAAGATAAAGCAGCGAAAAATTTTTTGCCAATATATTGACAATGTGTCAGAATAGTGCTATAGTACAGATGCTGACATAGTGTCAGAATACGAGGCGGGATTTTTCTTCAGGCAAGGGCTGCTCTGCAAAGGGGATAAATAAATTTGTACTTTGTCAAAGGAGGCCATTCACATGTTAGGGAATTTTTCATATTGCAACCCGACCAAGCTGTATTTCGGGGAGGACGCGCTGCAATACCTGAACACTGAGCTGCCGAAGTACGGCAAAAATGTCGTGTTGATCTATGGCGGCGGCTCGGTCAAGAAAAACGGCATTTATGACGAGGTCGTCAAGCTGTTGCATGAAAACGGCAAGGACGTGGCTGAGATTTCCGGCGTCATGCCCAACCCGACGGTCGACAAGCTGTACGAAGGCGTTGAGATTGCACGCAGCCACCATGCCGACCTGCTTCTGGCTGTAGGCGGCGGCTCGGTCTGTGACTATGCTAAGGCGGTCTCGGTCTCGGTAAACTGTGAGGAGGATCCGTGGGAAAAGTATTACGTCCGTTTTGAGGAACCTGCCTGCGAGACCTTGCCGGTCGGCTGTGTGCTGACTATGGTCGGCACCGGCTCGGAAATGAACGCCGGTGCGGTCATCACCAACCCACATACCCATCAGAAGATCGGCCATGTGTTCGCGGACGAAAAGATCATGCCGAGGTTCGCTATCCTGAACCCGAAGTATACTCTGACGCTGCCTCATTATCAGATGGTGTCCGGCATTTACGATATCTTTAATCATATCTGTGAGCAGTATTTTTCCGGCGAGGACGACAACGTGAGCGACTATATCAGTGAGGGGCTGATGCGCTCGCTGCTGCATTCCAGCCGCATTGCCAACAAGGACCCGCAGGATTACGAGGCGCGCAGCAATATCATGTGGACGGCTACCTGGGCGCTCAATACCCTGGTTTCACGCGGAAAGTCCACGGACTGGATGGTGCACATGATCGGCCAGTCGGTCGGCGCGTATACCAATGCCACCCATGGCATGACGCTGGCGGCAGTCTCCCTGCCGTATTACCGGCACATTCTGCCCTACGGGCTGCCGAAGTTCAAGCGGTTTGCAGTCAATGTGTGGGGCGTTGATCCCGCGGGCAAGAGCGATGAGCAAGTCGCGGAAGAGGGCCTTGCCGCGATGGAGGGCTGGATGCGAGAACTGGGGCTGGTGATGAGCATCTCCGAGCTGGGTGCAACCGAGGATATGCTGGAAGGCATTGCGGACGGCACCATTATCCTTCCCGGCGGTTACAAGGTGCTGGAACATGATGAAATCGTTGATATTTTGAAGGAGTGTTTGAAATGAGTAAAACATTGGTTGCCTATTTTTCCGCCAGCGGCGTAACTGCCCGCGTGGCAAAGGAGATGGCGGAGTCCATGGGCGCAGATCTGTATGAGATCCGCCCGGCGGAGCCGTACACGTCCGCGGACTTGAACTGGATGGATAAAAAAAGCCGCAGCACGGTCGAGATGAACGACCCGGCCAGCCGCCCGGCGATTGCGGAACCGGTGCAGGACATGGCGCAGTATGATACAGTGTTCGTTGGCTTCCCGGTATGGTGGTATGTGGAGCCGCGCATTGTGGACACTTTCCTGGAGAGCTATGACTTTTCCGGTAAAACGTTGATCCCGTTTGCAACATCGGGTGGCAGTGGTATTGGCAAGGCAGAAAAGAGCTTGCAAAGTCACTGCCCGGCGGCCAACTGGGAACGGGGCAAGCTGCTCAACGGTTCCGGTGCAGCAGATTGGGCAAAGCGCATGCTTCATTCTTGAGCCCAGAGGGAGACGTTTTGCGCGAATTTGACACAACGTCAGTATACGCCTATAATAACGGTAAGCAGCTGCAAGACAGTTATCTGAAATAAAGGCAGCTTTACAGAAGGGAAGGAACCGTTATGCCGAAGGGGTCGGAAGAACTGACGAATGCAAGAAAAGAAGAAATCATCAACGCCTGTGCCACACTTTATGCAACAAAAGGGTTTAAGGATATCTCGATACGCGATATCGGGGCAAAAACCTCTTTTACCCGCACCTCGATCTATAATTACTTTCAGACAAAAGAGGAGATCTTTCTGGCGCTGCTTCAGCGGGAGCATGAGGAATGGATTGCGGATCTGAAAGCGATTATCCGTAACCACGAATCGCTTTCGGCTGTGGGCTTTGCGGATGCGCTTGCGCATACGCTGGAAAAGCGCGGCTGCATGCTCAAGCTGATGAGCATGAATATTTACGATATGGAAGTAAACAGCCGGCTGGAAAACCTGGTGGCGTTCAAAAAAGCATACGCAGATGCACTGCAGGCGGTCACGTGCTGCCTGGAAAAAATTTTTCCCGCCATGACCGTGGACGATATACAGAGCTTCCTCTATGCTTTTTTTCCGTTCCTTTTTGGCGTATATCCTTACACATCGCACACGGAAAAACAGCTCAGGGCGATGGAAATGGCTGGAGTGAATTACACCCAATATTCGATTTATACGCTCATCAAGCCTTTTCTCGTCAAAATGCTACAGCCTTTTGGTGACGGTGCGGGGAAATAATGGGACGGCTGCTTGCAGTTATGTGTTGACTGCCTGCCCTTCGTCCGGCGCAGATGGCCGATCCTTTGCCAAGTGCCCGCAGATCCACCGGCATCTGGTGCGGCGTGATTTGTGCTGCTGTAATCGAGATGTGCGTGACGCTCATGCCTGCCTGCGACAAGTAAGCTGGAAAGGATTGCAGAGCAGACCACAGCGTTTTCCTGGATTGGGCGTATTAGATGGGTAAGCGTTTATAATCAGACGGAGGGGATATGACAAATGGAGCAGAAAATGATGAAAGCTGCCGTTCTGACCGGCCCGCAGCAGCTGACGATAAAACAGGTGCCGGTTCCAGAGCCCAAACCGGGTGAGATCGTGATTAAAGTATCCGCCTGCGGCGTATGCGGCAGCGATGTGCATATGTGGAAAGCCGGCAAGGGCTGGGGCGGACAGGACGGTGACCTTTGGATGGGTCATGAGTTCTGCGGCGTGGTTACCGACCCTGGCGACAGCCGGTTTAAAAAAGGTGACCGGGTCACATTCTGGGCGAACCTATACTGCGGCGAATGCGATATGTGCCTTGCGGGGCAGGAGCAGCTCTGCCGTGAGGTTAACGGCACCAACTACATTGGTTTTGTCTGCAATGGCGCGTATGCCGAATACTATGTGGGAAAAGCGTCCAACGCATATCTGCTGCCGGATACGGTTTCTGATGTGGCCGCTGGTTTGATCGATCCTCTTATGGTGGCGTATCATGCGATTCACCGCTCAGGAATCCAGCTGCACGACAGGGTTCTGGTTGTTGGCAGCGGTATCATCGGGCAACTGATCGGCGAACTGGCCAAAAAGATGGGCGCATCTTATGTGGCCATGTCCAAGGTGAGCGATATCAAGACCAAACATGCACGGGAGATCGGTGTCTTCGATGAATATTTCGACGGCAATGATCCAAAGCGTACGGATGTGTTCCATCAGGCGACAAACGGCGGCTTTGATATCGCCTTTGAAGCAGTAGGCGCGGATGCGGCACTGGCGGCCTGCGTTGACGGTGTGCGGCCCGGTGGAAAAATCGTGATGATTGGAAACTCCATTGCACCGGAGGTATCCTTTGCCATGAACCGGGCGGTCCTGCAGGAAATGACGCTCATCGGCAGTGTTTCCTGTACCCGAAAGGAGTTCGAAGAGACCATCGATCTGATTGCCGGCGGCATGATTGATCCGGAAAAATATGTGACAGAGGTGCTGCCGTTGGAAGGCTTACAGCAGGCGCTTGAGCGGCAAATTGACCCGAATGATCCAATGGTGAAGTTTGTAATCCGTCCGTAAGTAAATAAAAGACGTGAATGCAGAAGCGGCATTCGCGTCTTTTTTGTTGGAAGAATGAGCGAATTCACAGCATTTTGGATGCTGTTCAATGCATCAGCTGATGGATTGCCTCCTACAAAGAGATTGCGCATGGATATTGGGGAACAGCTGCTCGCCTCTGCATACTTTTCCGCTGCCAGTGCATGGAGCTATATGGTCATGGTTTTTCAGTAATTATGATACGGGCGGAAGAGATGACAACACATGCAATACACAATCAATGTGCCTTTTGAATTGACGGCAGAAGGCTGCGTTTGATATGATAAAAAGAAAACGGTTGCGTGAGGAAGAATATTATGAGCGATTTTTCGGCAGCTTCATTTCAATTTTTTTATAATGAGGAGACACCGATCAGTATGTACCCGGGATTGCTGCTTTTCTTCGGGCTGAATGGGAGCAGTATGCTGGATACGGTAGAAAAAAGTCATGTGCTGCAGAAAAATGAAATTTATATTGCCTCGCCTCTGACGCTATATCGCGTTCGATGCAAGGAAGATGCGGTGCTGCTTTCCATGGCGATTTCTCCTGAAATTATAGAGGAGTCAGGGTGGGAAGAGAAAATGACAGCTGATTGCCTGCTGCCGGCGGCGGAAGCAAACGATGCGGCGCATTATGCAGTTCGGCAAGGGATGGCCGCGCTGTTTCGAAGCCTGTTTCAAGCTGGCAGCAGTTCGTCGGAAACCAACCGGCAGGCAATCAGGCTTGCGTCTGTTGTGCGGCAGGATTTTGCACAAAAGGACGGGAAGTATCATGCGCCGAATGCGGAGGTCATGACCCGTATTGAACAGGTGCTGCGGTATGTGCAGACGCGCTGGAATGAACCAGTCACGCTTGCACAGGTCGCAGCTGAGCAATTTCTTTCCGAAAGCTATCTGTCCCGCATTTTTCGCAGGCATCTGAATATGACATTCGGCGATTATGTGGTTTCAGTGCGGCTTGAGCATGCAGAAGCCGATCTGCGCAAGACAGGCGATTCCGTTACCCGGATCGCCTATCGGAACGGGTTCAGAAGTACGAATGCATTCATTGAATATTTTCGGCGCCGGTATGGGACGACGCCGGGAAAATACCGAAAAAGCATGGCAGGCGAACAGAAAATAACAGGGACGACAACAGCGAGAGACTTGTCGGACTATATCCAGACACTGCTGCAATACGATGATACACCGGATGAGCTTGCTGCTGCACAGCCTGCCAGAATATACCGGGCGACAGTGGATACAACAAGGCAGGGGCTGCCGGTCTGCCGGCCGTGGAGCCGTCTGGTGAATATCGGCTATGCGCGCGACGGCTTGTTTGGGGCTGTACAGGAGCAGCTGAGGCGCGCGAAACAGGAACTGGGTTTTACGGATCTGCGGTTCCATGGAATTTTCGATGACGATATGCATATCTATCAGGAAAATGAGGATGGATCGCCGTGGTATAATTTTACCTATGCGGATCTGCTGTTCGATTTCATCCTGTCTGTCGGTTTGACGCCTTATGTGGAACTGGGATTCGTGCCATCCAAAATGGCAAAAGTGCAGTATCGGCTGTTCGAACGCTGTTCGATTGCCGGAACCTATAACAGCGTGGAGCGGTGGGAAGCGCTGGTGCAGGCAACCGTGGCACACTGGATTGAGCGGTATGGCCTGGAGACGGTATCGAAATGGCATTTTACAATCGTATCGTTCAATTATGTGGGCATGCCGGAGATTCCGATGACCTATTCGGAATATATGGAGATGTACTGCATCACATGGCGCATCCTCAAAGAGCTTGACCCGGAATTGCGGCTGGGCGGCCCGGGGGCATTCCCAAGTATTTCCCTGGCAAAGGACGGCGGCAGGAAACTGCTGAAGGATCTGTGTGACTGCGGGTGTCCGCCGGATTTCCTGACAGCACAGCTGTATCCACATGAGAATATTGAGCAGGATGCGGAATTCCTGCGGTTTACTGCCAACCAGCAGTCTGCTCCCTCTGTGCTGAGCAAGGATGAGGACTTTACTGCGCATTTCCTGCAGTCCTTCCGCCGCATGGCATCAGAATGCGGACTCGGGGACAGGGAAATCGTGGTGGAAGAATGGAGTTCCACCTTGTGGCAGCGGGATCTGTCCAGCGATACCTGTTATAAAGCGGCCTGGCTTACCAAAAATGTGCTGGAAAATTACGAGAACGTGGACATGCTGGGCTACTGGCTGCTGACCGATTTTATTGATGAATGGCTTGTGCCGGGCGGGGTATTCCATGGCGGATACGGATTGTTTACTGCAAACGGCATCCCTAAAGCGGGGTACCAGGCACTGCGGCTGCTGAACCGTGTGGGGGAGCAAAAGCTCGCACAGGGAAAGGGATGGTACGTTTCGCGAACCGGGAACGAGATCCGGATATTCCTGTATCATTACTGTCATTATGATGCGCTGTACCGGTACCGGTATAAAAAGCTGAGCAACCCTTATGATGCTTACAAGGTATTCCGGTCAGATGGCAGCCTTCATATCGCACTGACATTGACCGGGCTGCATCCGGGCGGCTACCGGCAGGAGCGGCGGCGCATCAGCCGCAAAGCTGGCTCGTCCTATGACAAATGGCTGGAGATTGGTGCACCGGCCAAAATTGGGCCGGATGACCTTCGCTATCTGAGTGAGACATCGCAGCCATCCTATGAGATTTGCGAGCGGGATACAGATGGGACGCTTATGGTGGAGGCAGAACTTGCACCGCACGAAGTGGAAATGATCGTCCTGCAAAAACGGGATTGCTGAGATTTAACACGGATCGAAATATATATATTTTGATCTACATATCCATATATTTTGCTGTCCATCTTTGAAATAACATGTAAATAAAGAAAGAAGTATAAAAAACAGGTAGAAAGAAAATTGTTTTTCTGTATTTTTTCTCCTCGCAGAACGGTAGACTAAAATCAGCAAGACGGAATACCACCTGCGCAGGTCTGTTCCCTCAAATCACCGGAAAAGGGGAGAAGAAAATGGCAACAGCAAAGCAAACCGTGCAGACTCCAGCGGATGAAGCCAATGTAAAAACCAGTGTATTTGAAAAGATCTCATACGGCATGGGCGACGTGGCCTGTAACGTCGTGTTCGCCTTGACGAGCGGCCTTGTCACTTATTTCTACACCAACGTTATGAGCGTATCGGCCGCCATGGTCGGTATGATCATGCTGGTGTCCCGTATTTTTGACGGCCTGTCCGACGTGGCGATTGGCCTGATCATGGACAAGGTGCACTCCAAGCACGGCCGCGGCCGCGCATGGGTGCTCTGGATGGCCCTGCCTTACGGCATTACAGCGGTCGCACTGTTCTGTCTGCCGGCCAATGCGACGGCAGTGGTGCAGGGTATCTACATTTTTATCACTTATAACCTGTGTACAACGGTCGTTTACACGGCCCTCAACCTGCCTTACGGTGCGATGGCGCCTCTGATGACACGCAATGAACAGGATCTGGCCAAGATCAACCTGTTCCGCATGTCCATGTCACCGATCGGCAACATGATCGTGTCCGCGGCAACGCTGCCGATCATCAACCGTATGGGCGGTGACCAGTCCGCATGGATCAAGGTCACGTTGATTTATTCGGTGGTCGCAATCGCGCTGCTTTTGTGGTGTTTCTTCGGTACGAAAGAGCGTGTGCGTACGCAGGCAGCGCAGGAAGCGGAAAAGCTGCCTGTTGGTGTGCGGTTCAGCGCGCTGCTCCATAATAAATATTTCATTTTGATCCTGCTGTCCTCGCTCTTCCTTGCCGTATACCAGACGGTCAACGGCACCTGCGCAACCTACTATGCGCAGTACATTCTGGGCAATAACGAGTATTACAGCGTGCTCAACCTCGCGGAGAATATCCCGCAGGTCATTGTCATTATGATCCTTGCGCCGTTTATCAAAAAGTTCGGCAAGCGCAATCTGGTGCTGGCCGGTGCGATAATTACGGTCGTTGCCCAACTCATGCTGCTCTTTGTCCCGGCCAACCCGACCTTTGCGGCTGTGATTGCAGCGCTCCGCGGTATCGGCAAGGCGCCGCTATTCGGCTGCGTGTTCACCATGATGGCAGATGTTGTCAACTACGGTCACTGGAAGACCGGCGTGCGCGTGCAGGCGCTCATTTTCAGCGCGGCAACGGTCGGTCAGAAATTCGGCGGCGGTATTGCCGGTGCAGTAGTCGGCTGGCTGATGGACGCGTCTGGTTTTACCGGTCTCGAACAGGAGATCCCCTCTGCGGTCGCTATGGTTGAAAACCTGTATATCTGGGGCAATGCCCTTGCATGGGTTGTAATCATTCTGCTGATGCTGGCATATAAGTTGGATAAGCAGTATGATGGCATCATCAAGGATATGGAGCAGAAGGGCATGCTCAAGCAGGCAGACTAAGAGGAAGTGGCAAAATGTATCAGAATAATCACTATGAAATCGATCCGAAGGATCCATTAAAACCTTTGTATCAGGGGACATTTGAGCAAACCGTAACGGTCGGCGGCAAGCAGCGCCGGTATCTGGTCTATATCCCGGAGGGGGCGCGTCCCTCGACGGCAGGCGTATTTGTCCTGCCGGAGAACGGGAAGACAGCGGACGACCTGTGGCGCGACAGCTGGTGGCGGATGATCGCGGACACAGAGGAAACCAAGGAAAAACTGATCGTGTTTTTCCTTGAGCCGGAGAACGGAAAGTGGAACGCGGACGAGGCGTGCGGCAAGGCGGACGGCGATGTGGCTTACATCCATGCGGTTCGTTTGGCAGGCGAGGAGCGGTTCAGGTTCTGCGTGCATGAGTCCAAGTTCTACCTGACCGGCTGCCGGGAGGGTGGCGTGCTGGCGAATATGGCAGTGATGAGCAACCCTGCAGTATGGGCCGGCGTGGCCACAGTAGGCGGCTCGGCGGTGTCGGAGCAGTACCGCAAGGCTGCGGCAGATGATTTCTGCACCAACCTGCACGGCTTTATTGACGAGACCCATCGGAAAGGCATTAAAAAGGGCGAAATCCCTGTGCCGGCATGGGTGATCGACGATCCGGACAGCCCGTTTGGCACGGATAACGGCACGGCGGCCTATTGGCGTGCAGCTTGCGGGATCACAGAGGCCGGCCACTTGGCTGCGCCGGATGTGACCAAATACATCCGCACAGAGCAGGCGCCGTATGCACCCAATCAGGAAAAAGAGGCGTTCCGCGTCTGCACCAGCACGATCAAGGGGGCGTCTGCCGACTATGCCAACCCGCTGCTGCGCCGGATCTGGAAGGATTTCCTGTACCGGCAGCGCCGCTGGATGAGCGGCCCGGGCGGCGACCTGCGCGTGACAAAGGACCCGGTTGCTGATCTGGGGATGGAATACCACTATGAAGAAATCGGCGGCTGGATGCGCGAGTGGTATGTATATGTGCCGCAGCAGGTGAAGGAAAATCCGGATAAGCCGGTGCCGCTGGTGTTTGCGATGCACGGCTACACCTGCTCGGGCGAAATCTATGCAGGCAACTCGGATTGGTACAAGGTTGCGGATCGGCATGGCTTCATTGTAGTGCACCCAACCGCAACGCCGGGACAGATGACCGCATCGAACCAGGCCTGCGATCCGGACAATGTACCGCTTCCGGCATGGAATTTCATGCACAATGCACCGGATGGCCCGGATGAGCTGCAGTTCTTCCGCACGATGCTGGAAAAGGTGTCTGCAGATCACAGTGTAGACCGCACCCGGGTCTATGCGACCGGCCACTCTCATGGCTCGGTGATGACGCAGGTGCTGGCAATGGCGATGAGCGACGTATTTGCCGCGGCTGCACCCTGCTCGGGAATCCTGTTCCGCATGCCGGATATGAACATCCGTGAACTGCCTGAGATTGCACAGCGGGCAGACATCCAACTCCCGATCTGGATGTTTGGCGGCGAACAGGAGCCGTGGCTGCTGCCAACCGTACCGGACAATGAAAATGAGACGGGCGACAGCATCCGGATCTGGCGCGAGATCAACCACATGGAGCCGGTACTGCCTCAGGACTGGACAACAGGGTGGACAGAGAATGGCCGCTGGCACGACCTCAGTTATTCGCGCGCAGACGGAGCGCCGATGGTTCGGTATACGTGGGTGGATTATATGCCGCATGCCACGATGACTGAAATGTCGTTCCGTATCTGGGAGGAGTTTTTCTCCAAATTCTCCCGGGAGAATGGGAAAGTGTGCTATCATCCAGAGGCTGATCGCTGATATAATAATGCAATAAAAGAGGAACTAAATCACACATCAAAAGCCGAGCCCGCAGCAGTGGGTTCGGCTTTTTTATCCCAGAAGCATGCAATAGGCGAGTGGTTCCCAAAAGCCTATGGCGATGAACAAGATGAAAAACTCCCTTTGCCATAATGAAAGTGCGGTCTTTCTACTGCACGAAGAATAGCAAAGGGAGGACATCTGGAAGAGTATAAAAGATATCAATAATTTATCGTATATACGATGGAATTGAAAATATTATGGCATGATAAAACCGGAGGCTTTAAGCGGCTGGGAAAGCAGCGGAAGCAAAAGCTGCTGCAGGGATCGGTGTATCGAAGCACGGCGCATATTTCTCCTTGTCCACACCGAAGGGTACGAATTGCTGGGACTGGACTGCGCAGCAGCCATTGGGAGCATCGGGGATGAAATCCTGCGTATCCTTGGGGAAATCTGATGGCATTTCCAGGACGGCGGTCAGGCCGGCATTCTGGAGATGAGCGTGAACAGCCGAAAGAAGAAATGTTGCTGGACCGGCTGTTCTGTATTCAGCAGGGAAGTAAGCAAACAGTCAGACAGCAGTGCTGACGGAAAAAGTAAAAGCCATGAGGAGTAGGCATTGATCCAATCACGGAAAGCGAACGATCAGTTGGAATGGCTGCCGATTGGGCTGAGCAGAAGAGACAAAATCTGTGTCATCAAAGCGGTCATTTCACGTTTGGGGATGGGCTGGGGTTCGGTGATCCATTTTTCCAGCATGCCGATGATGCCGGTAGCCAGAAAGCGGGCAATGTAAATATCCTCCATGCTGCGGTGCGGGATGACATCCAGTCGGCACTCCTCCAAAACGCTGATCATTTTCTGACGAAAACCTTCTGCTGCACTGACACGGATCAGCGCCGTGACAATCTCCCGGTTTTCCTCCAGATAATCCATCGCCCGAGCAACTACAGGCTGGAGCGTAGCCGCTTCGCTCGGCCGCAGGCCTGCGATCATGGAACGAAAATCTGCAACCATCTCGGACTCGATCTGTCCCCGCAAATCATACACATCCCGGTAATGGGCATAAAAGGTCCCGCGGTTGATATCCGCCTCACGCACTACATCGGTAACTGTAATACTCTGAAAATCTTTTTGCTGCATCAGCTGCGTCAGTGCCTGACGCAGCAACTTTTTTGTCCGACGAATTCGTTTATCTTCCTGCTTTACCATGATATTACCTCCGTTCCGCCGGTTGAGCATATTAAAACATACAGAAATGCAACAATGATGTGATTGTATACATCAGACACGAATTTGATCATTATGTATATTATCTTGATACCTACACTATAACACAAATGCGCTCTGTAAACAATAGCCGCGATATGCCTTTCTGCTGCAGCGCGGGGAAAAGAAGACAGGGGGTACGGTTGTGCGGAAATAGGGGGACTGGGCTGGAATGCAGGATTACTTTGCCGTGCTTCAGAATACCGGACGATTTCATTGACGCAGATGAGGATTTCCAGTATTTTTAGGAATGAAAGATTGACCAAACGGGCCGGGCAGTATATGCGTCCGGAAGGGATAAAGCGGGGGCGGCGAAAATGTTTACAGAGCTGATAGAGGAAGTGACGGACTGGCCGGTGTTTACCGAAAGCGTTCAGGCATATGTATCCGGCCTGTCATTCAATTCAGTGATCGTCACGATCATGATGTGTTTTATGCTGCTGGGAGCGATCGACAAGGCGTGTGGCAACAAACATGGATACGGTGCGGCATTTGATGAAGGGTTCCAAGCCATGGGACCGCTCGCCATCGCAATGGTGGGCGTGATCGCCGCAGCCCCTGTGCTCAGCATGGTGCTGCGGCCGATCGTCGGCCCGGTTTATGAGTTGCTCGGTTCCTCGCCGTCCGTATTTGCGACCACGCTTCTGCTCGCGGATTCCGGCGGTTATTCGCTGGCCGTAGAGCTTGCGGGAGAGGATGTCGTCATGGGGCAGTTTACGGGCATTGTCATCGGCTGTACGATGGGATGTATCCTGCTGTTCGACATCCCGGTCGCGCTCGGCCTGCTCAAAAAGGATGACCGCCCGGTGCTGGCCTGCGGCATTCTGGCTGGCGCGATTACTGCGCCGATCGGCTGCTTTGTAGGCGGCATCGTTATGAACCTGACCACAGACTATCACATGAACCTGCTCACTATGCTGTGTGCGCTGCTGCCGGTGATCCTGGTCGCGCTGGCGCTCGCAGCCGGATTGTGGTTCAAGCCTACGGCGCTGATGAACGGCTTTGCCAAGTTCGGTGCGTTTGTTACCGGCATGATCGCCATTTTTGTGGCCATTGCGGTTCTTCAGGAAAAGACGGGCATCCGCCTGCCGCTGTTCCGCCTGATGGTGGAGGAGGGCGCGGACGGTGTTTCGCCGCTCGCCAACAGCATCACGATCCTGGGGGACATCGCCTTTATCCTGCTCGGCGCGTTCCCCATGGTGGAGTGGATCAAGCGCCATTTCGGCGGCAAGCTGGCCAAGCTCGGCAGCAGGCTCGGCATGAACGAAGCGGCCTCTGCGGGCATCGTGGCGACGCTTGCCAACAACATCCCGACCTTCCAGATGGTAAAGGATATGAATCCTAAGGGAAAGCTGCTCAACATCGCATTCGCTTCGTGCGCCGCGTTCATGTTCGGCGACCATCTTGGCTTTGTGGCGGGCGTGAATGAAACCATGATCGTCCCCATGATCTTTGCAAAGCTGGCATGCGGACTGAGTGCGTTGGCGCTTGCCAACCTGCTGGCACCTGTGCTGCTTTCCAAAGCGGAAAGCGCTGACAAAAACTGAAAAGCCTTTCGTGTGAACCTGCATTGCAGCAAAGGAGTTGGGAGGATATGAAGCCTGTATTTGTCATCGGCCACCGAACGCCGGACACGGATTCGATCTGTTCGGCGATCTGCTATGCGCGGCTTAAGCAGATGCTGACCGGCAGGGAGCACATCCCGTGCCGCGCCGGGCAGGTGAATGCGGAGACGCAGTATGTGTTGGACTGCTTCGGCGTGGAAGCGCCGCGGTATCTTGCCTCGCTTAACCCGCGCCTGTCCGATGTGCAGTACCGCGAAGTGGCGGGGATCGCGGCTCAGCTGTCCCTGCGCCGCGCGTGGCAGTACATGAGCGAAAACAACATCCACACCATTCCGGTCGTGGATGGAGAGCGCAATCTGGAGGGACTGCTGACCTTCAGCGATATCGCCCGCTTTTATATGGAGGATCAGGATGCGAATGCGCTGGCCGCCGCCCGCACCAGCTACCGCAATCTGGTGGATGTTCTGAACGGTGAGCTGGTCGTGGGCAATATGGAGGACCATTTCGAGCAGGGCAAGGTCGTGGTCGCGGCCGCCAATCCGGACGTGATGGAGGACTACATCGAGGAGCATGATCTGGTCATTCTGGGCAACCGCTACGAATCCCAGCTCTGCTCGATCGAGATGAAGGCGGGCTGCATCGTGATCGGGCTGGGCGCGCCCGTATCGCGTACGATCAAAAAACTTGCGGAGGAGAGCGGCTGTACGGTCATTGCCACGCCTATGGACACCTACACATGCTCCAAGGTGATCAACCAGGCCGTGCCGGTGCAGCATATCATGAAGCGCAGCGGGCTGGTGACCTTCCGGCCGGATGAACTGGTCGAGGATGTAAAAAAGACCGTCGCCAAAAAACGCATCCGCTACTATCCCATTCTGGATGATGATGGGAAATACGTTGGCATGGTATCCCAGCGCAACCTGCTGGATATCGAAAAACAGGAGGTCATCCTGGTTGACCATAACGAGCGCGACCAGGCGGTCGAGGGCATCCAGTCCGCGCAGGTGACCGAGATCATCGACCATCACCGCATCGGCGCGCTCGAGACCAACGGGCCGATTTACTTCCGCAACCAGCCGCTCGGCTGCACGGCGACCATCGTGGCGCAGCTGTACCGGGAAAACGGCGTGGGGATCGGCCGGCAGGATGCAGGACTGCTGTGTTCGGCGATCCTGTCGGACACGCTGATGTTCCGGTCCCCGACCTGTACCCATGCCGACCGCGCGGCCGCCGAGGAACTGGCGCAGATCGCGGGCGTAGATGTGAAAACGCATGCGGTGGCGATGTTCCGGGCGGGCTCGCAGCTGGTCGGCCGCTCAATGGATGAGCTTTTCCATATGGATTATAAATACTATCAGGTCAGGAACAAGCGCATGGCGATCTCGCAGGTGACCAGCGTCAATCAGGATGAGCTGGATGGGATCCGTCCACAGATGCTGGAGTATATGCGCAGCTGCCTGCCGACCTCCGGCCTGGCCATGCTGTTCGTTATGCTGACCAATATTATTGATGAAGCGACCGAGCTGGTTTATATCGGGCAGGGGACGGCGGAGCTGGTGCGCGCCGCGTTCCAGAAGGAGTGCGGCCCGGAATCGGTCGTGCTGCCCGGCGTGGTCAGCCGCAAAAAGCAGCTGGTTTCCCCGCTGCTCGCTGCGCTTGAGCAGGAGGACGGGGAAGAGGCATAAAAAACGCAAACGGCATTGCGGTGCCGTTTGCGTTTCGCGTATGCATAAGGAAAATCAGCGCCTTGCGCTGTTGCGCCGGCCGGCGGTGGGGATGCCAAGCATCTGCCGGTATTTCGCTACCGTGCGCCGAGCGACCGGCAGGCCCTGCTCGGTGAGCAGGGAGGCGAGCTGCTGGTCGCTGTATGCCGCGCCGGGCGGTTCTGCAGCAACCAGCTCACGCAGGCGCTGGAGCACCAGATCGAAGCTGGCGCTTTCCTGCGTGCCGCCTGCACTGCGCACGAAGAGCGACTTGAGCGGGAATACACCCCATTTGCATTCAAAGAATTTTCCGCTGACCGCCCGGCTGACCGTGGACTCGTGCAGCGCAAGCGCCTGCGCGATCTCCCGGTTGCTCATGGCTGCGCGGTGTCCGGGGCCGTTGTAGAAAAAGCCGGCCTGCGCCTGCATGACATATTCCACGACCCGCTGCAGGGTGGACTTGCGGTATTCCAGGAATTTGATGATTTCGTTCGCTTGCCTGTAATGGTTCTGGATGTACTCGCTGTCCGCTGCGGATAGCTGCTTTTTCCGGATCAGCTCATGATAGGAGGGGTCGATACGGATGCGGGGCAGATAATAGTCGTTCATGATGCAGCGCAGCTGGCCGCCATCCTCGAGGATATAAAAATCCGGGATAATATACTGCGTAGGTGTGTCGCCGCCTTCCCCGTTGAGCGGTTTGGGGTTCAGCGAGCGGATGCGCTCGCACGAGCGCAGAACCTGCGCCCGGGGCACCTGCAGCGCCCGGGCAATGGCGCCGTACTGCTGCTTTGCCATTTCGGACAGATAGCCCTCGACGATCTGCAGGGCAACCGGGTCGGCCGGGGGCTGGCGGATCAGCTGCAGGCGCAGGCATTCCTTCAGGTCGGCGGCGCCGATGCCCGCGGGCTCCATACCCTGCAGCAGAGCAATGCACCGGCAGACTGCATCCGGAGATGCCCCCAGGATATCTGCGACCGCATCCGCCGGCTCGGTCAGAAACCCGTTTTCATCCAGAGAGTGGATCAGGTATTCCATGATCCGCTGGCGCTGGCGCGGCAGCTTGAGTGCGGCGGCCTGCAGGAACAGGTCGCGCAGGATGGATTCGTCGGATGCATGGTCGGGAATCAGCTGCTCTGTGGGGATGGCATCTCCGTCCGTCTGCACGGTCCGGCGGATGCCTCCATGCTGTTCGAACGGGCCGGGACGGTATTCGATCTCCGGAAACTCCAGCTCGACCACCGCGTTGCTGGTCATCAGTTCCCCGAGGTAACTGCGAAGCTGCAGGTTATTCAGTTGAAGCAGCCGCATGGAGGTTTGCATGGCCAGCGTCAATCCCTGTCGCTGGCTGAGTTCCAGATCCATGGCGTTCATCTCCTCGTTTTCTGTGATTTTATCATATTGCACGCCAAAAGACAAGAAAGGGTGTTGGATTCGGAAAAAGATGGGAATTGTGTAACTTTTTTATAAAATGATTGGCTTTATGGATGGGATATTTTATAATGGAGAGAAAGAAAATCGATGATGCATGTGGCCAGACTTTCAGAGCTGCGGCGGGATGGGAGGATGCCGGCCGGCATATGTGGGAAGAAAGGAGAAGCAGATGGATTACAGAGAAGCAATGCAAATGCTGTCCCAATGCGGCCTGGGCGTATTGGTGGCAGATGCGGATGAAAGAATCATAGAGGCGAACGATGCGGCAGAACAACTGCTGCAGGATGAGGGCAAACTGGAAGGCTGCTTGCTCGCGGATATTGCACCGGCGTTTTGTCGGGGGCAGGAGGGACAGACTTATGCCAATACGGCATTTGGCGAATATAGGCGGCTTTGCCCGGCACCCACAGTTGAGGGGCTGCCGGCAGACTGCCGGCTGGTCGTATTCCGGGATGCGACAAACGATGTCTGTCATGAGGTGCTGATGCATGCGATCAACCAGGTGAGCGAATCGGTTATCATATGCGACGCGGATAACCGCATCTGGCTGCTCAATGACGCTGCGGTGAAGATGGACTCGATCGTCACACAGGATGTGGTGGGAGAGAATATTGCAAATGTTTACCGCCCGCAGGACGGTAAGGAGCTGCTTGTGCCGCAGGTGATTGCCGACAGGCGGCCGCTGCTCAATGTGCGGCAGTACTACTCCACCCGTTACGGCAAAAATGTCGATATTGTCGCCAGCTCATTCCCGGTCATACAGGACCGGCAGGTGCTGGGTGGCTTCAGCATCATGGAGGACTGGAGTGCGATCGACAGCCTGCATAAACAGATCATCGACCTGCAGCAAAAGCTGGTTGAACGCAGCGAGGGCAGGCAGAAAACCAAAAGCGCGTTGTCGGCTAAATACACCTTTGCCGATATCATATACATCAGCAAAGCCGTGAGCAGCGTAGTGGCGCAATGCAGGCAGGTGGCAAAGACCGACTCGTCCGTTATGATCTACGGCGAGACCGGTACGGGCAAGGAATTGTTCGCGCAGAGCATCCACAACGCCAGCCCGCGGTCGGACGGGCCATTCCTCGCGATCAACTGCGCAGCGATCCCGGAAAACCTGCTCGAAAGCCTGCTGTTCGGCACGGAAAAGGGTGCATATACAGGTGCAGAGCGCCGCGCGGGCCTGTTCGAGCAGGCGGACGGCGGTACGCTGCTGCTCGATGAGATCAATTCCATGAACATCAACCTGCAGAGCAAGCTGCTGCGCGTGCTGCAGGACGGCGTGATCCGCCGGGTCGGCGGTATGAACGAGATACAGGTGGATGTACGCGTGCTGTCCAACATCAACATGCCGCCCTATGAGGCGATCGAAAAGGGCAGGCTGCGGCGCGACCTGTTCTACCGGCTGGGTGTGGTCAATATCAACGTACCGCCGCTGCGCGAGCGCAGGGAGGACATCCCGCTGCTGGCCAAGCATTTTATCCTGCAGTGCAATCAGAAGCTGGTGCGCGCTGTGCGCGACATTGATGAGCAAACCCTTGCGCGTTTTACCGCCTATGACTGGCCGGGAAACGTGCGCGAGCTGCAGCACGCCATTGAGCACGCCATGAACATCCTGCCGGACGGAGCTGCGGTCATCACGCCGGAATACCTGCCCGCACATATTACCGCCTATCCGGGGAACGCGTTCCGCACATCGCGGCCCGTACCGGAGGGGGGCTCTCTGAGCGGCACCATGCAGGAGATGGAGCGCCGCGCCATCTGCAAAGTGCTGCGTGAAAACGGCGGGAATATTTCCGAATCCGCGCGTGTGCTGCAGATGAGCCGCCAGCGGCTGCAGTATCGTATCAAACGCTATAAGATCAACATCGACGCGCTGCTGGACAACCCGCCGCGCTGAAATACCCGTCTCAGCAGCCCCGGAAGGGGCTGCTTTTTTGCGTGATTTTCACCCGGATAGTGATGCTTCCGGCCGCCTTGCGGGGCTGCCGGAAGCGATAGGAAGAATTGTGAAACGCAATGGCTTGAAAGATATGCTGGGGGGATTACCGGGTGATGCCCGCGATATCCTTGGCAAGCTGCTTTTTGCCCTGGATGTTGCCCTGACGGGCGATCATGATGCGCTGTGCCTGCGGGGAGCCCGCGCCGTGCATAGACTCGGTGCGGTAGCCGACCGCTGCCGCGCCAAGGCACATGTTCTCGAGGAAGCGCATGATGCGCTGGCGGTCCTCGGTGGCGACGCCTTCGCGCGCCGCAAAGAACTTGTTGCAGATCTCACCGATGGTCTCACCGCTGCGGCCGACCACAGTATCCGAGTGGAAGTCCTTCTGGGAAGGCATGGTGACCATCAGGCCGCCTGCAATATCTTCTGCGAGACGGACGATCTCATACGGGAAGCGGGTGACGTTTTGCTTGCAGACGTTGGCAAGCAGCAGGTCGATCAGGTAGTTGCCCGCCTTGGTGGCGTGGCCCTGGCAGGAGCAGGCGAGACCGCAGCTGTACAGGGTCTCATTCAGGTGGGTCATTTCGATCAGCTTGTCCTTGACCGCGGAAGCTTTTTCTACGCCGTTGTATTCTGCCGCGAGCGCGGCCGCGCCGATCACAACGTCGCCTACGCCGACCTTACAGCCGCCGTAGGACTGGCGGTGGTAGCCTGCAAAGCGCTCGACCAGCATGCCGGCAAACTCGTATTCGCCGTTGAGGAAGATGTATTCGTTCGGGATGAACACATGGTCGAGCACGACAAGGGCTTCCTGTCCGCCGAACCTGGCGTTGCCCACGTCGATGCAGGAATCCTCCTCCAGCTTGCGGGTGTCGCAGGACTGGCGGCCGTAGATCATATACATGCCGTCCGCGTCGGTCGGGCAGGCAAAGGATACCGCCCAATCCTTATCCGCTTCGCCCATCGAAATGGTGGGCATGAAGATGTGCCAGTGCGAGTTGATCGAGCCGGTCTGGTGGCACTTCGCTCCGCAGACCACGATGCCGTCCGGGCGGCGTTCGACCACATGGACGAACATGTCCGCATCGGTCTGCTCATGCGGCGCCTTGGAGCGGTCGCCCTTGGGGTCGGTCATCGCTCCGTCCACGGTCAGATCCTCGTCCTGCACCATGGTCAGGAAATTCTTGAAGTTTTCATGGTAGTGGGTGCCGTACTTTTCGTCTACCTCATAGGTGGTGGAGAAAACGGCGTTGAAGCTGTCCATGCCCACGCAGCGCTGGAAGCAGCTGGCGGTCTTCTGTCCGAGCAGGCGCTGCATCTTGACCTTTTTCACCAAGTCGTCCGTCGACTGGTGCAGGTGGGTGAAGCGGTTGATCTTGTGCCCGGTCAGGCTGGAGGTGGCGGTCATCAGGTCGGCATACTGCGGGTCCTGAGCCAGCTCATATGCTCAAGACGATGTGCATGCTGGACGTATACCATGCGCAGATCAACTGTGTGGACCGTGCGACGCTGATCGATGCGCAGGAGCATCCGGACCAGCACCGCGACCTGCTGATCCGCGTAGCGGGCTACACGGCGTTCTTCGTTGAGCTGGGCAAGGAGACGCAGGACGAGATCATCGGCCGCACCGAGATCAATGCCTGGGCTGGCGCCGGCTGCGGCTGCGCCAGATAAACGATAGATACAGGATGGGGGGATGGCGGTGCAGCAGATCACAGCACAGGTGGTTGGTTTTGTTGCAATGACGCTTTGCATCGGCTGTTTTCAGTGCAAAAGCAAAAACATGCTGCTTGCATTGCAGCTGGCGGGCAATGCGGTATTTATCCTGCATTATGTGCTGCTCGGCGCCTATAGCGGCTGCGCCAGCCTGGGGCTTCTGGTCGGCAGCAACCTGATGCTGCTGTTCCGCATCAAAGGCAAGTCGTGGGCGCAGGGCTGGGGCTGGCGGTGGATTTTCTCCATCCTGACGGTGCTCGTCGGGATCGCGACATGGAAAAACATATTCAGCCTGCTGCCCTGCGCCGCCTCGGTAGCGTTCATCCTGACCAACTGGACCTGCGACGGCAAGGTTATGCGGCTGGGCAAGCTGCTGCTGGTGGGGCCGGGCTGGATCGCCTATAACATCTATGTGCAGTCCTGGTCCGGCATCATCAGCGAGGGCATCGGCATGTGCTCGGCGCTCATTGCACTGTGCCGGTATGAGCGGCGTGGCAGGGAGCAGCCAGAGAAGGAGACAGGACCGCATGAATGAAAGAAAAAACGCGTATCCAACCGTCGGCTTTATCGGCGCAGGGGCGATCACGCAGGCGGTGGTGACCGGCTTCTGTGAACGGGCGGCGGACACGCCGTTCCCGATCGTGCTTTCGCCGCGCAGCAGGGAAACCGCTGCAAGGCTGCGCGCGGCATATCCGGCGCGTGTGTCGGTTGCGCAAAGTATGCAGGAAGTGCTCGACCGTGCGGAATGGGTCGTGTTGGCTGTGCCGCCTGCGGTGGGCGAGGAGGTATGCCGAAGCCTGCGGTTCCGTGCAGACCACAAGGTGATCAGCTTCCTGCCGGATAAGACACTGCCGCAGCTGCGCGAGTGGATCGGAGAGACGGCTGCTCTGGTGCATATGGTTCCGTTGACGTTCAACGCGATATGCGACGGGCCGATCCTGCTGTATCCGCCTCATTCGGAGGCCGCGGCGCTGTTTGCGCGCATCGGCCGCGTGGTGGAGGTGGACAGCCCGGCCAAAATGTCTGCCCTGTCCACAATCACCGCCTGTGTTACACCGTTTTTTGCAGTGATGGATACGCTGATCTCCTGGCTGGGAACGCAGAGCGTATCCGCTGCACAGGCAACGGATTATGTGACCGGCTTTTTCAGCGCCATGTGCAGCGAAGCGGTTTCACTCGCCCCGGAGGCGGTGCACCGCATGGCGCGGGAATCCACACCGGGCGGGATCAACCTGATGGCAAAAGACATCATTCAGAAAGCGGGCGGCTTTGCCGTCTGGGACAGGGCAATGGAACGGGTGTTTGCCCGCGTGGCAGAAGCACCGGAGGACGGCTGACGAGCCGGAGAGCAGAAAGATCGGACAAGGAGGAAGCAGCGCAATGCTTGAGATGATAGACAAGGACAGACAGGGGATGGTGCTGCGGATCGAACGCTCGTCCATCCACGATGGGGACGGGTTCCGGACCGTGGTATTCCTCAAGGGATGCCCGCTGCGGTGCCAGTGGTGTTCGACGCCGGAAAGCCAGTCCTTCGGCGTGGAAAAGACAGCGGACAACGTATACGGCACGCTGATGACGGTCGAGGACGTGATGAAGGAGATCCGCAAGGACTCGCTGTTTTTCTTCCTGTCGACCGGCGGGGTGACGCTGTCCGGCGGCGAGGTGCTGGCGCAGCCTGAGTTTGCGCTGGCGCTGCTCCGCAACTGCAAGAAGGAGTGCTTCAACACGGCGATCGAGACCTGCTTTTTCGGCCCGTGGGAGCATCTGGAGGCGCTGCTGCCCTATATCAATACGATCCACGCGGACCTCAAGCTGGTGGACCGCGAGCGGCATAAAAAGTACTGCGGCGTGGACAACGAGCTGATCATGAACAATCTGCTCGCGGCCGACCGCGCAGAGGGACGCTTCCGTATGGTGATCCGCACGCCGGTCATTCCGGGGATCAACGACTCAGAAGAGGAACTGAACCGGATCGGTGCATTCTGCGCAGGGCTCAAGCGGCTGGAATATGTCCAGCTGCTGCCCTACCACAAGCTCGGTACCGAGACCTATAAAAAGCTGGGACGGCCCTACCTGCTGGAGGATGTGCAGTCCCCGACAAAGGAGGAGATGGACCGCTGCCGCGATATCGTGCGGCAATATGTGAAAAAGGTGATTTAAGGGATAAACCAAACGGAGAAAGAAGGGACAACAAAGCATGAATGCGAAGGAAAAGAAAGGAAAGATTTATAAACCGGTGCTGTTTACGGTCGGCGCGCTGCTGCTGGTCGAGATTATCTTCGGTGTGTTCTTCACCGAGGACTTCGGCAACCTGATGGTCAACATGATGTACATTGTCGGCGATAACTTCGGCTGGTGGATCAACCTGCTGTGCGTCGTCGGTATCTTCATCGGCATCGCGATCGTCGTCGCGCGGTATGGCGACGTCGTCATCGGCGGCAAGGACGCCAAGCCGGATTTCACCACCTGGCAGTGGTTCTCCATGTCCATCTGCGGCGGCATCGGATGCGGCCTGCTGTTCTGGGCGATGGGCGAGCCGATCTACCACTACATGGACCCGCCGGTCGCCGCCGGCATTGAAGCGGAAACCCGTGAAGCGGCGATCTTCGCCGTCAGCCAGGCGATGTTCGACTGGTCGTTCGTGCAGTATTTTATCTACACCCTGCCCGCACTGGCGTTTGCCCTGCTGGCGTTCAACTACCGCAAGTCACTGTCCTTCCAGTCGTTGGTGGACGTGACCTTCAAGCGCAAAATGAACTGGCTGACCACACTGCTCCACATCTGCTGTGCATGGGCGGTCGCCAGCGGCGTATCCAACTCGATGGGCGCGGGCCTGATGCAGATCAGCGGCGGTATCAATGCTGTATTTGGCGTGCCGCAGGGTCCGGCGATGTACCTGTTCATTACGATTTTTGTCGCGGTATTCTTCATCCTTTCCTGTTTGACCGGCATCCATAAAGGCCTGAGCTACGTCTCCACCGCCTGCATGATCTGTTTCTTTGCGCTGCTGATCTATGTTGTCGTGTTCGGCGACGCGCAGTTTATCGGCAAGATCGGCACGGAAGCGACCGGCCAGATCCTGGACAACTTCTTCGGCAAGATTACTTACAACAATACGCTCGCGCCGGATGATCAGTGGGCGAACGAGTGGTCGATCACGTACTGGAACTCGTTCTTCATTTATGCGCCGGTCATCGGCATGTTCCTCGCCCGCATGGGCAAGGGCCGTACGGTCCGCCAGTTCGTTCTGGTTGAGATTCTGGTTCCGTCCCTGTTCTGCTGCCTGTTTATCGCGATTTTCGCCGGCATGATCATGAAGATGCAGTGCGAGGGCATTGTGGACGTATGGGCAAGAGTACAGGAGCTGGGCATGCAGACCGCACTCTATCAGGTGCTGGGCGCGATGCCGTTTGGCAAGGCGGTACAGGTACTGTTCCTGGTCACGGTCGTATTGTCGTTTGTTACGCTGGCCGACCCGAACACCTCGGCCATGTCCACCCTGTGTGTGCACGGCCAGGAGATCGACTCCGAGCCGCCGCGCAACATCAAGATCGTGGTCGGCGTGATGGTTTCTGTGGTTGCATACCTGCTTGTGGTGTCAGGCGGTATGGACGCAGTAAAGGGACTGCTGAACATAGGCGGCCTGCTGATGACGATACCAACACTGTGGCTGTTCCTGATCTGCTTCCGATTGTGCGGCAGGCTGCTCAAATCCAAAAACCATATGATCGATCCCGAGCAGGGCAGTGATGACCTTAAAACAGTAGAAAACGGGCTGGAACTCGTTGTGGAGGAAACCGGAGCGGGGGAATAAACTGTGATCCGGCCTCGCCGATTTGACAAGGAGGAAAAAACATGAATTCCGAAGTGAATATCCATATTTTCAATGAATGCAGCGGGTCACACAGCCACGTATATCCGCAGATCCTGGTACCGCTGCAGGAAACAATGAAAATTCAGGTCGGCGACACCGATTACGAAGTCACCCCGCAGGAGCTTTGCTTTGTGCCTGCCGGCATGGTGCACCAGTGCAATTACATCGGCAGGCTGCTGGTGCTTGACCTGTCTGAAGGGATGAGCGAGAATCCGGACGCCGTGCTGCTGAGCTATCCGCTGATCGTATCCATGCGCGGCCAGATCATGCAGCTGGTCGAGCTGATCCAAGCGGAACTGAAGCAGAACCCGGACAGCCGTTCGGTGCGCTACCTGTACCGCTATCTGTACAGCAAGCTGATCGAGAACTGCGCCGCGCCATCCATCCGGTATATCAGCGAATATTACCACCTGCCGATCACGGTCGGCGAGCTGGCCCGGATCGAGAGCTATAACGTTACCTATTACACCGACTGGTTCAAGCAGCAGACCGGCTTTTCACCAAGCTTTTACCTGCGCTGCATCCGCATCAACAAGGCGAAGGAGCTGCTTGTGAGCACAAACTTCAGCGTAATGGAGATTGCGGTAATGGTTGGATACAGCAGCAACTCCACCTTTACCCGCGCGTTCCACAATATCACGGGCATGACCCCCAAGGCGTACCGGGAGTGCCCCTGCTTCAAGCAGAGCGTTTGATACCAACTGACAAGGAAAGAAAAAGGCGATGCGCCTGAATAAAACAAGGAGTGAAAAACAATGATCACTGGAAAAAATGCGAACCGCAAATTCAAACTCGGCATGCACACCTACACCCTGCACCTGAGCGGCCTGGGCGAGAGCTGGGGCTTCCAGAGCGAAGGGAGAACCTACGAGTTTGAGAAGGTCATCAACCTCGATAAGCTGATGGACATGTGTGTCGAGGAAGGCATCGAGGTCATCCACATGACGCTGGTCGATCTGGATGACGACCTTTCCGATGAGCACCTTGCGGCGGTCAAGGCCAAGGCGGAAAAGCTGGGCCTCGACCTTGAGCTGAACATCTCGTTCAACGCACCGTCCGACCCGCGTGTCAACTGCACGATCGAGGACTCGCTCGAGATCGCACATAAGCTGGGCTGCAAGCTGGTCAAATACTCGACCGACGTGGAGCATCCGCACCCAATCTCCCACTCCTGCATGTGCCCCGAGGCCATGGAGCAGATGGCGAAGATCGTGATGGACTTCAAACGCAATATCCCCACGATCGAGAAGTACAACCTCAAAATCGCGATCGAGAACCACTGCGACCTGTTCGCGGACGAGGTCATCTGGATGGTTGAGCAGCTCAACCACCCGCTGATCGGCGCCTGCTGCGACACTATCAACTCCCTGATGCTGGCGGAAGGCATCAAGGAGTGCATCGACAAGATGGCCCCCTACTGCTACTGCGTGCATTTCTGCGACAATCGCGTGTTTGCCGACCCGGACGGCACGCACTCGCTCGGCTGCGCGATCGGCGACGGCGATGTGGACGTGATCGAGGTCATGAAGATCCTGCGCGAGAAGGCGCCGGAAGAGCTCGATACCATCGATCTCGAGATCGAGCTGCCGCTCTCGGGCTATACCATTGAGGACGGCCGCAAGGAAGAGATTGATGCGATGCGCAAAAGCATCAAGTACATGCATGAAGTGCTGGACATCGGCATCAAGGGCCGCTGATCCGGTCTGACGGATAATATCCTCTGTTTTTCACCATATATACGGCAGGATGCAGCCGGATTTACCGGCTGCATCCTGCCATGTCTGTAAAAAGGAAAAAGCCGGCTGCAGGCCGGCTCCGGCGTATGAGACTGCTGCTGGGGATCGGGATGTTTATATCCCGAGCAAAAGCAGTACGCCGATCAGAATAAGCTGCTCCCAGTCAATGCCGTCGCCTTCGTTGTCATCTGATAGAAGGAACCATACAATGACCAGCACAATAATTGTGTCCATGTCCAGCCGGATGTTCTGCAGCCGGCCGGACAGTCCGCGCCCCGGCGGGGAAGAGACTGCGGCGGCTGGCTCGCCCGCGGCATGGGGCGGCGCATCGTTATGTACCGGCGGCGCGTCTTCAGCCGCCGCGGCAAGATAACGGTTATACAAAAGCGGTTTCGCCTCCTCTCCGGCTCAGAGCGGCTGCGGTGTGTCGCCGCCGGCTGGCGGGCTGCTTTCCGGACGGCCCAGATGGCCCAGCTCCCCCATGGCGGCGCGCGCCATGCGCGCCATGCTGACCAGCCGCAGCGCGTGGTCGAACTGGCCTGCGACTTCATCGGTGACGAACGGCTTGAGCGCGCCCAGCAGGGCACGCTTTTCCTGCCGCACAGCCACTTGCCCGCTTTTTACGATGGCGCTGATAACTGGCAGGGCATGCTGCATCATATCGGCCGTAGGGTCATAGTCGCCCGCGGGCGGAGAAGCGGGCGCTGCCGTGCTGCCCAGCATGCCGGAGACGGCCTGCATGGCGTTTTGCAGCGCCTCCGGGTCGTTCAGCAGGGAGGAAAGCATGTCGTTGTCCATGCGCCCGGCCCCCTTATTTGCGGAAGATCTGCCGGAGTTTGTGCGCAAGCTGTGTCCCCTCCGGAGATTGCATGAGCTGCTGGGCCAGCCGTGCAGCTTCCCCCATATCGCCGCGCTGTGCGGCCTGCGCTGCACGCTCAAGTGTTGCGGCGTGCTGCGAGGAGATCACCTGTGCTGCTTTTTTTCCGTCCGGCGTGTTCAGCGCCGCGCGCAGCCGGGCGACGGCATCCGGGCTGCCGGCCTGTTCTGCCAGGCGGCGGATGATTTCGTTTTGATCGGACATTGCTTCCCATCCTTTCCCATACATGGTTTACTGCCAGTATATGCCCGGCCGGGAAAAAATGTGTTTCTTTGGGTTTACAAGTATGCGCCCGCGGTGTAAAATACTGCTATCGCGGCGAAAGGAGCGGCTCGGGTTGAAGATATTGGCATTTGCCGATTCACACGGTTACAGTATGGGAATGGCCTATGCGGTCGAACAGGAAAAGCCCGATGCGGTACTGCATCTGGGCGACCACACGGACGATGCACATGATCTGGGACGTGCGTTCCCCGGACTGGCGATTATCAGCGTGCGCGGCAACAACGATTACGGAGCGGACGAGCCGTTGTTCTGCGTGACAGTTCTCGGCGGCGTTCGGATCTATCTGACACACGGGCATCGTGAACATGTATATAGCACCTGTGATCTGGTCGCACAGCGCGCCCGCGAAGAAGGCTGTTCGCTGGCGTTTTTCGGACACACGCACCGCGTGCAGGTCGAACGGAAAAACGGGGTGCTGGTGTGCAATCCGGGCAGCATCAGCCTGCCGCGCGGCGGCCCGGCAAGCTATGGGCGGCTGACGGTGGAAAACGGACAGGCGCAGCGGCTCGAGATCCTCGACGAGGACGGCGGCCTGCTCCGGCGGGATAAACTTCTGGGACGGTAAGGGGAAAACAACATGCTTTTGACCATAGACGTGGGCAATACCAACATGGTATTTGGACTATATGAAGGGGAGCGGCTGCGCGGTTCATTCCGCATTTCAACCAATGCCGAGCGGACATCAGACGAACTGGGCATGCAGATCTCGCAGTATTATCATTTTCACGGTATTGACCGCGCCGAGACCCGTGCGGTCATCATCGCGTCAGTCGTGCCGCCGGTGATGTATACGCTGATCAATGCAATCCGCAAATATCTGCGCGTGCAGCCGCTCGTCGCAGGACGGGATGTGGATATCGGTATTGAGAACAAGTATGCCAACCCGCGTGAGGTTGGTGCGGACCGCCTGGTCAACGCAGTCAGCGCGGTGCGAAAATACGGTAAGCCGCTGATTATCGTGGATATTGGTACGGCGACAACCTTCGATGCGATCGACGGGAACGGAGCCTATCAGGGCGGTGCAATCTTCCCGGGCCTCAAGGTGGCGATGGAAGCGCTGTTCCTCAAGGCATCCAAACTGCCGCGCGTGGACATTGAGCGGCCTGAGCATGCAATTGGCAAGACGACCGTGCAGTCCATGCAGTCGGGAGCGGTGCGCGGCTATGTAGGCGCGCTGACCGGTGTAATCACGGATATTCAGAAAGAATTGGGCGGCAATGCACGAGTTGTCGCGACCGGCGGCATGGGACGCATGATGGCTTCCTACTGCGACCTGATCGATGAGGTCGACCCCAACCTGACGCTTGAGGGCCTGCGCCTGATCTACGAGAATAACCGGCAGGCATTTGCAGGCTGTCATCTGGATGGCGAGGACGAGCCCGAGGGAGTAGAGTGGCGTGAAGGAAAATAAATACGACGACCCGGTGTTCTTCGCCAAATATGCGCGGATGGACCGCTCGCGCTTCGGCCTCAAGGCTGCAGGAGAGTGGCGCACGCTGGAGCCCATGCTGCCGGACTTTACGGGGCGGGATGTACTCGACCTCGGCTGCGGATACGGCTGGCACTGCGCGTATGCCGCGGAACACGGCGCGCGCTCGGTGCTCGGGCTGGATCTTTCCGAAAAGATGCTGGCGGTCGCGCAAAAGGAGCATGCGGCGCCGCCGATCGAATACTGCCGCATGGCGATGGAGGACGCGGACTTTGCGGACGGCTCATTCGACGTGGCGCTCAGCTCGCTGGCGTTCCACTATGTTGCGGATTTCGGGGCGCTTGTGCGCAAGACTGCGCACTGGCTGCGTCCGGGCGGGGACTTTGTGTTCTCGTGTGAGCATCCGGTGTTCACTGCCGAGGGATCGCAGGACTGGTGCCGCGACGAAAACGGCAAGATCCTGCATTTCCCGGTGGACAATTATTACATGGAGGGCGAGCGGCAGGCGGTGTTCCTCGGCGAGCGGGTGGTTAAGTACCACCGCACGCTGACGGGCTATGTAGGTGCCCTGCTGTCGAACGGTTTTATGCTGACCGGGCTGGCCGAGCCCCAGCCGCCGCAGGAAATGATTGATGCCATCCCCGGCATGGCGGACGAGCTGCGCCGCCCGATGATGCTGATTCTCGCAGCAAAAAAACAATGAAAAAAGACCTGTCCTGGCGACAGGCCTTTTTTCATATATGCAGTTATTTCGCAATGGGGTAGGAAGGACACACTGTGCCAAGCGGACATCCCTCGCACTTGGGACTGCGGGCGGTGCAGTGTTCGCGGCCGAACAGCACCAGCCGGTGGCAGAAGTCCGAGGACTCCGCAGGGTCGATCAATTTGCGCAACGCATTTTCCACCTTGACCGGATCTTTCTCGTTTTTGACAAACCCCAGCCGGTTGGACAGACGGATGCAGTGCGTGTCGGTCACGATGGCGGGCTTACCGAAGATGTCACCCAGAATTAGGTTCGCAGTTTTGCGGCCGACGCCGGGAAGCTTCAATAAGTCCTCCATGTTGTCCGGCACCTTGCCGCCAAACTCACTCAGCAGCATGACCGCACAGGCCTTGAGGTCGCGCGCCTTGGTGCGGAACAGGCCGCAGGTCTTGATCGCCTCGGCGATTTCCTCCTCAGGAGCCTCGGCAAAGCTTTCGAGCGTCGGGAATTGCTGGAACAGGGTTTCGGTCACAATGTTAACGCGCGCATCGGTGCACTGGGCGGACAGGCGCGTGGCGAACAGCAGCTCATAGTCATGCGTATAATGCAGCGCGCAGACCGCATCCGGATAAACGGTTTTGAGCAGCTCGGTCACAGCGGCGGCGCGTTCCTTTTTCGTCATAAAACAACAACTCCCGACAGCATAGATGGTATAATCATATCACAATCTGCCAAAAAAGCAAGACGCCCGGTTCTATTTAACATTTTTAACATAAAGGGCTGTCAGGACAGGAGAAAATCTATCTGTTTGCCAATAGAATAAAGTATTAAAATGTGGTTTAATAAAAAGACAGAAACTATCTCACGTTTTGATGGAGGTTGAAATATGGTACGCGAGGCAATGGAATTTGTAAAGGCGTATGATCCCGAGCTCGGCCGCCTGATCCAGGCGGAGTACGACCGTCAGGCGCGCAACATCGAGTTGATCGCTTCGGAGAACATCGTCAGTGAGGCGGTTATGGCCGCGATGGGGTCGGTACTCACCAACAAATATGCGGAAGGCTATCCGGGCAAGCGCTATTACGGCGGCTGCGAATGTGTCGATGAGGTCGAGAATCTGGCCATCAAACGTGTGTGTGAAGTATTCGGTGCCAAATACGCCAATGTGCAGCCCCACTCGGGAGCCCAGGCAAACATGGCAGTTTATCAGGCGCTGTGCCAGCCGGGCGACACCGTGCTCGGTATGAGCCTGGACAATGGCGGCCACCTGACACACGGCTCGCCGGTCAACCAGTCCGGCCTGCTGTACCACATCGTGCCCTATGGCGTGGACGATAACGGCTATATCGATTATGATGCGCTGCGCGATCTGGCTAAGAAAGAAAAGCCCAAGATGATCATTGCGGGCGCTTCCGCATATCCGCGCGCGATCGACTTTGCCAAGTTCGCGGAGATTGCGCACGAGGTCGGCGCGTACCTGTTTGTCGATATGGCGCATATTGCGGGCCTGGTTGCAGCCGGCCTGCATATGAACCCGCTGCCGTATGCAGATGTTGTCACCACCACCACGCATAAGACGCTGCGCGGCCCGCGCGGCGGCGTTATCCTCTCAAACAACGAGGAACTGGGTAAGAAGTTCAACAAGGCAATCTTCCCGGGCACACAGGGCGGCCCGCTCGAACACGTGATCGCGGCCAAGGCGGTCTGCTTCGGCGAGGCGCTGCGCCCTGAGTTTAAGGCGTATCAGCAGAAGGTCATCACCAACGCCAAGGCGCTGGCAGATGCTCTGCTGAACCAGGGCTTTGATCTGGTTTCCGGCGGCACGGATAACCACCTGATGCTGATTGACCTGCGCAAAACCGGCGTGACCGGCAAGGAACTCCAGCACCGCCTGGATGAGGTGTATATCACCGCGAACAAGAACACCATCCCGAACGACCCGGCCAGCCCGT
>HHCFC02800__coassemble_1208_pt1 | contig 30394 bp, 29 predicted proteins | sample HHCFC02800__metabat2_high_PE_038 | metagenome-assembled genome bin HHCFC02800
CCAAGCCGGCTATAGTGCGTTTAGTAAGCACTTGCCGCATTTTTCTTTCACCCGTCTGTTATACTAAGTACCGAAGCCAAACTGCGCCGTTTCCATAGGTTTTGACATCTTTCAGCTTTAAAGGCGTAGGTATTTTCTCCATAGGAAATCCATCAAATACGCCCGGCATCCCTTTTCTGCCGTCAATGCCAAGGCCAATCAGAATGCTGACTTCATCCAACAGCCCTGCTTCCAGAAAAGCACTGTTGATAGCTGGGCCACCAACGATTCAAAGGCGCTCTACACCAAATTCCTCCGCAAGGATCTCCGCTGCTCGCTTCAAGTCGATTTTGTCCTTACCGCAAGCAATCCATGAAATGTGCAATTCATCCAAATAGTCCAGATATTCCTTAGAAACCTGTTCACTGGTAATAATCAGATGCGGTTTTGCTGTATCTGTTTCTTTCTCCCACAGCAACGTTCCTTTTGTATCAACAACGATTTCATATCCCGTTGCATCAACCTTTTTCGAGAATCTCTCCTGCCCAATGAACACGCCGTTCTTTGCCTGGAATGTTCCGGGCAGAGCCATTTCCAACTGCGCCGTGACCCGCCCGCTCAGCGTGGACGGCAAATTCAATTCTCCCAAGGTCGCGTAGTACTCCTCAACGCCTGTCAGCTGACCGACCATGGCGCAATCAATTCTCCCGTCCAGAGAGGTCATCATGTGGCAAACAATATATGGTTTTTTCATGCCTTCTTTGCCCCCATCATTTTTATATTCTGACGCAATGTCAACAAATGTAATATAACACAGCTCTGACACCGCGTCAATATCCTTACAAAAATTTATTCTCCGGTAATCGGAGAATAAAAACCGTTTCATTTTGAGATTAAATTTTAAAATTTTATCTGCCATTCTGGCGTAGTTGTTTTCTTTCAGCACTTTGCTGATATAACCCAGAGCGGCCTGAACAAAATCGTTCAGGCCGCTCCGTTTTTCCATATATGCCAATATTGTCACAATTCGTTTATGGTTTCTGTGATCGCCATACGGCGCATCCGTTTGGACGGCGCATAGACCGAAGCGACCGTCGCGCCCAGCACAAACAGCAGAATGATACAAAGTGCCGGCACCGGCAGGCTCCACGTGTGATATGGAAAATGGCTGGTAATCAGCTTGTCATACAGCAGCCTGCTCAGCGGCAGCCCTGCCGCGCAGCCTATGATACAGCCGGAAAACGCATAGGTAGCCGCTTCCGCCGCTATCATCCCCGCCAGCTGCCGCCCGTCCATGCCCACCGCCCGCATGGCGCCATATTGCTTCATCCTTGCGGACACGCTCATAGAAATGCTGTTAACGATATTGAGCACGGTAATCAGGGCAATGACAGCCAAAAAGCCATAGATAAACAGGCTGAACGCCCAATACGTGCTCCGGTCGCCCTCATCCCGCCGGTCCGTAAATTCGTACCGGCCGTCTGCCAGCCCGCGGATTGCCGCTACATCCTGGTCGCTCGCGCTCTTTGCCACCTGTATGTCGATGATCGCATAATCCTGCACCCCAGTCATCCGCGTAAAGGTCTCCTCGGAGCTGATGAGGATGATCTCCCCATCCGTCTGTCCGCTGTTGGAAAACGGGCTGTATTTCAGCATACCGGCAATCTCCACCTCGGAGCTGCCGAGCCGGATTTTGTCCCCGACATCAAGCGGAACGTCCTGATCCCAGATGGCCAGAACATAGCCGCTGTCCCCGTATACCTTTGCCAGGTCGCTCCCCTTCCGCAGCATATCATTGTCCGGGAGCCAGCCCAGCTGCAACTCGTCATAAGAAATCAGATCCGCCGTTGTCTGCTCTGTATCCACATCGAATGCTGCCGGGATATTCTCTGCATACATCCGTCCATACGCATGCGTCACGCCTTCCATGCCGCTGATTGTGTCCACCAGCGTATGGTTTACCGTATTGGAGTAATCGCTGCTTGCGATCGTCAGATTGGGCGCGGACAGCGACGTCGGCAGCAGGCACCCCAGCAGCTCCACCAGCACGGAAAAACACAGGAACAGGATAATGCTGAGCGCGAACGATCCCGACATCAGGAACAGGTTTTTCTTTGCCGAAACCGCATGGGAAACACCCAGCGAGGACTCGACCTTCGAAAAGCGCGCCTTTGCCCTGTGTGGTTTGCGTTTTCCGTCCGCCGCATTGCCGGACACCGCCGCAATCGGCGAAACCCTTGCCGCGCGCTTTGCCGGGGATTGGGCCGCGATCCATACCGTCAGCACGCCGAGCACCGCACCGCTGAAAATGCCAACTGCGCTCACCCCAAACACCGGGATTTCGGAAAATTCGCCTCCAACCAGATACCGCAGCACCGCATTCAGCCCCCACGCGAGGCATGTAACGAGCAACACGCCGATCGGCACGGCTGTTTTGCACCAGTTCAGCGCCTCCAGCCGCACGAAGCGGACGACCTGCTGTTTGCTCATGCCGATGTCGGTCTCCTCATCCGCCGCGGTCAGGAACATGACCGGCACCCTGGATGTTTCCCGGATCTTCCTGCACAGATCATAGCCGGATCCGTCCGGAAGCGACACGTCCAGAATAACCAGATCATATATTCCGTTCTGCCACAGCGATTCTGCCTCCATGCTGGTTCGCGCGATGTCGATCTCATATCCCTGCTTTCTGAGCGCAAATGACAGGCCGCCGATCAGGCTCAGGTCGTCTTCTACAAAAAATATCCGTTTCATTGGCTGCTACCATCCTTATCAAGCATCCTCTGCCTATCCATTATACTGCTCTCGGCGGATAATACAAGAAATTCGCTGCAGCTCTTCCACTTTCCACCATCTTTACATTTTTTCTGGCGCTCATTATCCTTTCAACAACTGACAATAATAACGTATGCAACACTCTTGCAAGTTTCCTATGAGCTGTGCTAATATAATGATATTCCTTTAAGTACAGCTTCATCCATGCAGCATGTGAAAGACGGAAAAGGAGAGCGCCCTATGGAAATACAACTGCAGGAACTGATTGATCAGATTAAAAAGGATGGCGTTGCGGCGGCGGAAAAGGAGGCTGCATCTATCCTGCAAACCGCAAAGTCAGAGGCCGAAACCATTGTTTCTGACGCACGGGCGGAAGCAGAAAAGATCCTGCTTCAAGCCAAGACGGAAAACGAACGCTTGGTCAAGTCCAGTGAGGATGCAATCCGTCAGGCTGGACGGAACCTGCTTATCTCATTCCGGGAAAGCGTTACAAGAGAACTGACAGCGATCGCAAAAGACAATGTCGCGGCTGTGTATTCCTCAGACGCATTTGCGCAGCTGATTCTTCATGCCGTCGAAGGCTGGGCCAGCCATCCGGATGCCGGGGATCTGAGCGTGATACTGAACCATGCGGATCTTGCCCGGATGGAGGAGACTTTACTGGCGGGCCTCAAAGCCCGCATGCTGAACGGTGTCACCTTGAAGGCAAGCGACCACTTTGACGGCGGCTTCCGCATTGCCGTGAAGGACGGTGGCATATATTATGACTTCTCTACTGAAGCAGTCGTCGACATGCTGTCCAACTACCTCAGTCCGAAAGTCACCGCGCTGTTGAAAGAGGCGGAGTAGGTATGTCCATGTATTATTTGATGGCGCAGCTGCCGTCTCTGGACGGTATTGGCGAAAATGCGCCTCCACCCATCACCGAGGAGCGTTTTCACGAGTTGTGCCACTGCTTCTTGGGGAAAAAAACGCAGCGCAACCTTGACCGGCTGACACTGGCACCGCCGCGGGATTTTGAAAAATCCGGATCCTCGCTGATCAATGCCTGGAACACAGCGGAACGGGATCTGCGTTTGGCTCTTGGCAAAATGCGCGCTGAGCAAATGCAAAAAAACTTTGACGCGGGAGATGCCGCGTTTCCCGTTGGGATTCTGCAGGCGGCACGCACAGCGGTGGAGATGGAAAACCCCATGGAAGCAGAGAAATTCCTGAACCATTACCGTCTGGAATTCCTGGAAACGCTCAGGCCAATGGATATGTTTTCGGAGGATTCCGTATTTTACTACGGGCTGAAACTGAAACTGATTTTGCGGGCAAGCCGGTTTGACACATCGGCCGGTAAAGCTGCATATCGAAACATTTACAGCTCCATTCTGAATGGAGATCGGTTGGAGGTTCTGTCATGACCGAAAAAAACAGAGGAAAGGTTGTAAGCATCAACGGGAACCTGGTAGCCGTCGAATTTGACGGCTACGTTTCCATGAATGAAATCTGCTTTGTAAAGGTGGATGGCGCTGCGCTGAAAAGCGAGGTCATCCGTATCCGCGGCAAAGTCGCGCAGGTTCAGGTATATGAGATGACCGGCGGCATCAAATGCGGGGATGAGGTCGAGTTTACCGGCGAAATGCTGTCTGCCGAACTGGGCCCCGGCCTTCTCGGGCAGATCTACGACGGACTTCAGAATCCGCTTCCCGCCCTGGCGGAACAGGCTGGCTGGTTTCTGGAACGCGGTATCTATGCGGAAGCGCTGGACTCCGAGAAGAAGTGGGAGTTCACCCCTACGGCGCAGCCCGGCGCTACGCTGCATGCCGGCGAAGCCATCGGCACCGTTCCGGAAGGGGCATTCACACACAAAATTTTTGTCCCCTTTCATCTGCTGGGAAGCTACACGCTGAAATCCATTGCGGAAAAAGGCGCATACAACATCAAAGAGCCCATTGCCGTGCTCACCGATGAACGCGGACGGGATCTGTCCATCTCCATGTCATTCCGCTGGCCGGTAAAGCGTGCAATCAAGTGCTACCGCGAGCGTCTGGCCCCGGTGGAAACCATGGAGACCAAAGTGCGGCTGATCGACTCCTTCTTCCCTGTGGCCAAGGGCGGAACGTACTGTACCCCCGGACCTTTCGGCGCCGGCAAAACCGTACTGCAGCATACTACGTCCAAATACGCGGATGTCGACATCGTGATCATCGCCGCCTGCGGCGAGCGCGCCGGCGAAGTTGTGGAAACCCTAACGGAGTTTCCCGAACTGACTGACCCCAAAACCGGGCGTTCCCTGATGGAGCGCACCATTATCATCTGCAACACATCCTCGATGCCGGTTGCCTCCCGAGAAGCCTCGGTTTATACCTCGGTAACGCTTGCGGAGTATTACCGCCAGATGGGTCTGAACGTCCTTCTGCTGGCGGATTCCACCTCGCGCTGGGCGCAGGCGCTTCGCGAAATGTCCGGCAGACTGGAAGAGATCCCGGGCGAAGAGGCATTCCCGGCCTACCTGGAATCCTATATTGCAGCATTTTACGAAAGAGCCGGCTACGTGCGCCTGCCTGACGGCAGCACAGGCTCGGTAACCATCGGCGGCTCGGTTTCCCCTGCCGGCGGTAACTTTGAAGAACCGGTGACCCAGGCGACCCTGAAGGTGGTCGGAGCGTTCCACGGCCTGTCCCGCGAACGCTCGGACGCCAGAAAATACCCTGCCATTGACCCGCTGATCTCCTGGTCCAAATATCCCGGCGTTATTGATACTGGGAAAGCTGAATTCTGCAAGCAGATCATTTTCCACGGCAACGAGATCGGGTCCATGATGAAGGTCGTCGGCGAGGAGGGCACCAGCCTGTCCGACTATATCACCTACTTGAAGGCGGATATGCTGGATGCCGTATATTTACAACAGAACTCGTTCGATCTGACCGATGCCAACTGCGGCGCTACACGCCAGCGCTATGTGATCGACAAACTGGTCTGCATCCTAGGCAGCGAATACGCTCTTCCGGATCAGGATGCGGCACGCAGTTTCTTCCATCGCATGCGGCAGCGTTTCATCGACTGGAACTATACGGAATTTGCAAGCGATGCCTTCCGGAAGGCTGAGGCCGAAATCGATTCACTGTATCAAGAAGGCCAGGGAGCCATTTCCTCCGAGGCGGAGTCCTTGTTAAAAGGTGGTGCGCAGGAATGAACCAAGTATATAACCGAATTGAGTCAATCACCGGCAATGTAATCACTGTCAGAGCCACCGATGTCCGGTACCACGAACTGGCCCAGATCCGCACGCGTTTCGGCAAGTCTCTGGCAGAAGTCAATAAAATCGACGGTGATCTGGTTTCCCTGCAGGTATTTGCCGGCGGCCAGGGTGTTTCCACCGGCGATGAAGTCCGTTTTCTGGGCCATGAAATGCGGGTAGCTTTCAGCGAGGACCTGCTCGGCCGTATCTTCAACGGCTCGGGTGAGCCGATCGACAAGGGACCGGCGCTGACTGAAAACATGCAGCCCATCGGCGGCCCTTCGGTCAATCCGACAAAGCGCATCCTTGCCAACCGAATGATGCGGACCAACATTCCCATGATCGATATGTTCAACACCCTGGTAGTGTCGCAGAAGCTGCCGATCTTCTCCATTTCAGGAGAGCCCTACAACCAGCTGCTCGCCCGCATTGCCATGCAGGCAGAGGCGGATGTCATCGTGCTGGGCGGTATGGGCCTCAAATATGACGACTTCCTCTATTTTAAGGATACGCTTTCCCGGGGCGGCGCGCTGAGCAGAACGGTTATGTTCATCCACACCGCGTCCGATCCTACGGTAGAATGTATGATGATCCCGGATATGGCCCTGGCAGTGGCCGAGCAGTTTGCGCTGCAGGATAAAGATGTGCTGGTGCTTCTGACCGATATGACCAACTTTGCCGACGCCATGAAGGAGATCGCTATTACGCAGGAGCAGGTGCCTTCCAACCGCGGTTATCCGGGCGACCTGTATTCCCAGCTGGCATCCCGCTATGAAAAGGCAGTTGACTTTGCAAATTCCGGTTCGGTCACCATTCTCGCGGTCACAACGATGCCCGGTGACGATGTAACCCACCCTGTCCCCGACAATACCGGCTATATCACCGAAGGGCAGTATTATCTGAAGGGCGGGCGCATCGAGCCGTTTGGTTCGCTTTCCCGTCTGAAGCAGAATGTCAATGGCAAGACCCGCAAGGACCACCGCGCGCTGATGGATGCCATGATCCGTCTGTATGCCTCCTATAAAGAAACCCTGGAAAAAAAGAACATGGGGTTTGCCATGAGCCGTTGGGACGAAAAGCTGCTGAAATACGGCGTGCTTTTTGAAAACCAGCTGATGGACCTGTCGGTTAACCTTTCGCTGGAGGGTGCTCTGGATCTGGGCTGGGAGATCCTGGCCAGCTGTTTTGAAAAAGACGAGACCGGTATCAAGTCCGACCTTACAGATGAGTTCTGGCCTGTGAAGTAAGGGGAGGAATGTCATTTGGCAAGTATTAAGCTGACAAAAAACGAGTTAAAGGTACAAAAAGATGCGCTGAAAATGTACCGGAGATATTTGCCGACGCTCACCCTGAAGAAACAGCAGCTGCAGGTGGAAATATACGCGATCCGCTCCAAAGCCGCTGCCGTCCGAAAAGAACGGGAGGTTTTGGAAAAGGGATTTGATGACTGGATCGCGGTCTTCAGCGAGCAGAATGCATTTCCCGATCATGTTGTCACCGTAAGCAACATCCGGAAGGGCGAGGGAAACATCGCAGGTGTGACGATCCCCACCTTTGAAGGGGCGGATTTCACCAGAGGAGACTATGACCTGTATGAGACGCCGCTCTGGGTTGACATAGCTGCATACCACATGGAAAAGGCCCTGTCGCTGGATCTGGAGGCAGAGGTTCTGGAAGAGCAGGTACGTCTCCTGGAGGCGGAACTCCATGCCACCTCGCAGAGGGTGAACCTGTTTGAAAAGGTGAAAATCCCCGAAACCGAGGAAAACATCCGGAAGATCTCCATTTATCTGGCGGACCAGCAGGTCAATGCCGTCGTCCGCTCAAAAATTGCAAAGCGCAAAATTGCCGCCCGCAGCAGTTCATCTTCCGAAGGGCAGGTGGTATCGCTATGATTGTACCGATGAAAAAAGTGTCTCTTATCGTTTTAAGCGAGCGAAAGGAAGACACACTGAAAAAACTGCGCAAGCTGGGTCTTCTGCAGATTGAAATCACAGAGGGATTCGGCGAACGGATCCGGGAACTGCACGAACAGATTGCATCGCTGGAACGCTGCATTTTCAGCCTGGGCAAACCGGAGAAAACTGATGCGGCAGAGGAAGCCTTGCCTCCTTCCGAGGCTCTGGCTATATCCCGTAGTGTCGATGCGCTGAACGAGGAGCGCCAGTCGTGCCATACAGAGCAGGCCGCTCTTCAGGCCGAGTTGGCGCGGCTGCAGCCTTGGGGCGAGGTGGATCCTGCATCCATTGCGGCATGTGCGGAAAAAGGCATTGCATTTTCGCTCTATGAAATCCCGGTATCCGAATATGAGCATCTGGATGAATGCGTCAAAACCCTTTGTCTTGCGCGCACCAAATCCTCTGTAAAGTGCCTGATTATCCGGTCAGGCGCCGAAGGGGAGGATGAGGCCATCGCTTCGCTGGGCGCTTATGAGGTACGGCTGCCCGCGGTATCCACCGCGGAAATCCGGCGGCAAATCGCAGAGCTGGACAGCCGCATGCGTGCCATTGATGAGAAAATCGCTGCATACGCGCACGAGATCGGCGGCATCAAACTTGCCCTGCATACCCTTGAGAAGGAACTGGAATTTGAGATCTACGCCACCGGGATGCCGGAGGAGAGCCTGCCGGCCGGCGAAGGGCAAGAGGTTTCCGTCTCGTATTTCCGGGGCTATCTGGAGGCCGAAAACCTCGACCGCCTGAAGAAGGCTGCCAAGGATAACGCATGGGGACTGCTTGCGGAAGATCCCACGGAGGAGGATAATGTTCCGACCAAGCTGAAAAACAATCGGTTTGTAAGCCTGATTTATCCAATCACCGATTTTCTGGGGACGGTTCCGGGATATTTTGAATTTGATATCTCCAGCTGGTTCCTTGTGTTCCTTCTCATCTTCTTTGGGATCATTTTCGGGGACGGCGGATACGGCCTGCTGATCTGTGCCGCCGCCGCTATCCCGGCGGCCAAAGCGCTTGCGTCCAAAAAGGCCATCCCGCCCGCCGTTTTGCTTGTAGGGCTTTTCGGTCTGTCGACCGTGCTGTGGGGAACGCTTACCTGCAGTTGGTTCGGCGTCTCCCCCGATCTGCTGCCGCAGTGGCTGAAGAACCTGTCGGTTCCCGTGATATCCAACGTCTATTCCGACCGGCTCTGGTATCCGTTCGGTCCGGACGGCGGCGGACTGACAACTTCTCAGAACCTGCAGATCTTCTGCTTCACACTGGCATTGATCCAGCTGGCCATCGCGCATCTGAAATGTGCCGTCCGTAACCGGCATTCCATTAAAATGCTCGGTGATATCGGCTCGATCTTCCAGCTGCTGGGTATTTATTATGTCGTACTGAGCCTGGTCGTCAGTTCCGAGGTTTTCTCCTTCGGGCTTGTGCTCGGCGGGATCCCCGTCGGCACAGTCGCCGGCGCTCTTGTCGCTTTGGGTTTCGTTTTGAGCTTCGTGTTCTCCAACTACGAAGGCAGTATTTTGAAATCCATTTTGGCCAGTCTGATCAATATTGTATCGGTACTGCTTGGGGTCGTAAACGTTTTTTCGGACATTGTCTCCTATATCCGCCTTTGGGCGGTCGGCCTTGCAGGCGCGGCAATTTCCGCAACGGTCAACGAACTGGCAGGACCTCTGCTCGGTCATTTCATGTTTATCGTCCTGGCTATCATCCTGCTGGTCTTTGGCCACGGGCTGAATATGATCCTGAATGTCCTGTCGGTGATCGTGCATGGAATCCGGCTGAACACATTGGAATTCTCCTCGCATTTGGACATGTCGTGGAGTGGGCACAAATTTCAACCATTTGAAGAATAATTGTTAAAAAGGAGAATTACTATGAATCTGGGAGTATTTGGCGCCGCACTGGTTTTGGGCATCTCGGCAATTGGGTCGGCAATCGGCATCGGTATCGCAGGTCAGGCTTCCATCGGCGCATGGAAGAAGTGCTATCTGAGCAATAAGGCTGCTCCGTTCATCCTCACGGTATTCGCCGGCGCACCGCTGACGCAGACCATCTACGGCTTTCTCCTGATGCAGCAAATGAAGTCGTCGAGCGCAGATCCCACGTTTTTGCTCAGCCTTGGAATCGCCTCCAGCCTTGCCATTGCGTTCTCTGCCGTCGTACAGGGCAAGGCTGGCGCCGCAGGCGCGGACGCCCTGTCGGAAACCGGCAAGGGCTTCTCGCAGTATATCACCGTGGTCGGCCTTTGTGAAACCGTTGCGCTGTTCGTGCTGGTCTTCAGCATGGTAGCGCTGGGCTGATCCCGTATCCTCTGTCAGGCTGTTTCCGATCATTCAAAAATCCTGCAAAGCAACATGCTTTGCAGGATTTTTCTTTTCAAACCACTATCCGTATTGGCTCAAGCAGCTTATATGCACAGCGGGCGTCAGTGCATCGGCCGGAAATACTGCTGCCCGCCTTGTTTTGTCAGCGCTCATCACACTGAGCGCGCTAAAAAATGCTGTACCATTCCTTCTCAAGCGTCTTATCTGTCCTGGGACCCTTCAGCGGATCTGCATACCGGGCCCGTCAGCTCCGTGCTTCTCCTCCACTCACAGAATACTGCCTGTACCGTCATCCTGTCCTTTGGTAATCGCACGCACGACAACGGTATAAGAATCCCCATCTTCTGTGGCCACCTGTACACGGTCGCCCTGCTTTTTGCCGAGCACTGCGCGGCCGAGCGGTGCATCGCGGCTGATGCGGCCCTGCAGCGGATCGCACCGTACGCTGGTCACGACCTGGATGGTGTCGGTTTCGCCGTCATCCTCAAAATACAGCTCGACCTTATCAAACAGCCCCACCTCGTCCGCAGCCGATGTATCCTCGATCACGCGCGCGTTTTTTATCATGCGTTCCAGATATCGGATGCGGCTGCGGTTCCGGTTCTGCGCCTGTTTGGCTGCCTTATACTCAAAATTTTCGCTCAGGTCTCCAAAGGCGCGCGTGCGTTTGACCTCTTCGATCAGCTCGGGCATCAGTTCAAGCTTGCGATGGTCAAGTTCTTTCCGCATCATCTCCAGATCCTGTTCGGTCAGTTCGTTATGCATACTGTCACTCCCTTGGTTTTCCAGCGGCGCACGCCGAAGTGCATGTACCGTGCGTCCAGTGTAGCATAAGCGGGCGGCGAATGCAAGGCGGGGCCTGCGGCCCATGCCGCAGGCCCCGGTATATGATGCCAGCTCCGCAAAGCAGGCTTAACTGGTTGCCTGAATTGCATCGTAGCCGGTTTCCCCGCTGTTCATCATATTTCACTTCCCTTTCGTCTCTCGGGCCCGGACGGGCTTATAGCCCTTTGGCCCGCTACTCTTTTTCGTCTGCGCCCTTTGCACCTGGCATCAGGCATGGGAACACCGGGATCACCACGCGGTATTTTGCTGCTTGAAAAGATATTTCCGGAAATAAAAAAGCGTTTGAAATGCATAAAACATTTCAAACGCCTTTGTTTGACAGGTTTCAGTCTACCATAGATCCCCTCCCGCTGCAAGCAGCAGTATGGAAAACATGCCAAGATTTCGTCAGAAAAATTTGTGCATTTTTCCATAACATTTCTGTGTTCATCCAATTTTGATGCCGCTCGGTGCCAGATATGGAAATTTCGTCGAAAAAAAGCTATACAGCGCGCCCGAAAAATGGTATGCTTATTTTATTATCAATTCAATGTTACGGACAAGGAAGATCGAGCGCATGGAACTGTTGAAAGAGAGAATCAGGAAAGACGGCGTTATCAAAGAAGGAAACGTCCTCAAGGTAGATAATTTTCTTAACCATCAGATGGATATTGAATTGTTCAATGAAATCGGCAGAGAATTCAAGCGCCGGTTTGCAGATGTGAAAGTCGACCGCATCCTTACGATTGAGGCATCCGGCATTGGCATTGCGGCGATCGCAGCGCAGTATTTTCACGTCCCGGTGGTATTTGCCAAAAAGTCACAATCCATCAATCTGGACGGGACTATGCTGTCCGCACCGATCGAGTCGTTTACCCATAAGCGGCGGTATGAAGTTATCGTGGCCAGCCGATTCCTGAACCCCGGTGAAAACGTGCTGATCCTCGACGATTTTCTCGCCAACGGCTGTGCGGCACTCGGCTTGTGCGAGATCATTGAAAAGGCGCATGCAAATGTGGCCGGCATCGGCATTGTGATTGAAAAGGGCTTCCAGTGCGGCGGCAAGATGCTTCGCGAAAAGGGTCTGCGGGTCGAGTCGCTTGCGATTGTGGACGGTATGGACGCGGAAACGCAGACCATCCACTTCCGCGACTGAACCAAGCGGACAGGATTTCAAAACCGGCTGAAACCAGCCGGTTTTATTATGTGCGCAGTTTCTGCGAATGGAAAAACGTTATTCTCCAAATAAGATAACGAAAAAGCGCGTGGAAAATTGTATTTTCCGCTCCTGCATGGTATGATAAGCACATCAATACGACGCGGCTGTCAAGAAAACGGAGGAATAGGCTTTGTTGACGATCGGGCAATATGTCAGGCCGGAGAGCCTTGACGAAGCGTATACGCTTTGCCAAAAGAAAAATAACGTCGTGCTGGGCGGCATGCTCTGGCTCAAAATGCAGCACCGCAGCATTGGCACGGCAATCGACCTGTGCGATCTGGGGCTGGATCAGATCGAGGAGACCGAGAACGAATACCGCATCGGTGCAATGGTGTCCCTGCGCGCGCTCGAGCAGCATGCAGGGCTTGCCGCGCTGACGCAGGACGCAATGGAAGAGGCGGTAAAACACATCGTAGGCGTGCAGTTCCGCAACTGCGCGACCGTGGGCGGCAGCCTGTTCGGGCGGTTCGGGTTCTCGGACGTGCTGACGCTGTTCCTTGCACTGGATGCGCGGGTTACGCTGCACCACGCGGGTGAAATGCCGCTCGCGGACTTCGCTGCGCTGCCGCGCACCACGCGCGACATCCTGACGCAGATTACCGTATCCAAGGCGCCGCGGCGGGTGGTCTACTTGTCCCAGCGCAATATTTCGACCGACTTCCCCGTGCTGACCTGTGCGCTGGGCGAGCGGGACGGCGCATACATCTGCGTGATCGGCGCGCGTCCCATGCCCGCAGTCGCGTTTGCGGACGAGAAGGGCCTGCTCGCGCAGGGCATTACGGAGGACAGCGCCCGCGCGTTTGCAGAGGACATCGCTGCACGCGTGGAGCTCGGCGGCAACATGCGCGCGAGCGCAGATTACCGCCGTGAGATCTGCAAGGTGCTGGTGCGCCGCGCGGCGATGGCGCTCACGAAGGAGGGATAAGGCATGGAGATCAAACTGACGCTCAACGGCAGACCGGTGACCGCGTCCATCGACGCGGACACCCTCCTGATCGATTTTGTGCGCGACCACGGCTGCTATTCGGTCAAGCGCGGCTGCGAGACCGCAAACTGCGGCCTGTGCACCGTGCTCATGGACGGCACGCCCGTACTGTCGTGCAGCGTACTCGCCGCGCGCGCGGCGGGTCACCATGTGCAGACCCTCGAGGGCCTGCAGGACGAAGCCGAGGATTTCATCGGCTTTATCGCGGATCAGGGCGCGGAGCAGTGCGGCTTCTGCAACCCCGGTTTTGTGATGAACACCATCGCGCTGCTGCGTGAAAACCCCGCCCCGACGGACGACGAGATCCGCGCCTACCTCGCGGGCAACCTGTGCCGCTGTTCGGGCTATGAGGGCCAGCTGCGCGGCATCCGCGCGTATCTGGACAGCAGAAAGGAGGCGCAGGCATGAGCGAGAACAAATTCCGCGTGGTAAACCAGCCGGTGCGCAAAAAGGATGCCATGCAGCTCCTGCTCGGCGGGCCTGCCTATGTGGACGACGTGACCCCGCACGACTGCCTGGTGGTCAAGGTGCTGCGCTCGCCGCACGCCCATGCGCTCATCGAGGAGATCAACACAGACATCGCGCTGAAGGTGCCGGGCATCGAGTGCGTGTTCACTTATAAAGACGTGCCGCAGAAGCGGTTCACCATGGCCGGGCAGACCTTCCCTGAGCCTTCACCCTATGACCGGCTGATCCTTGACCAGCGCGTGCGCTTTGTGGGTGACGCGGTCGCAATCGTCGCGGGCGAGAGCGAAAAAGCGGTCGATAAGGCGTTAAAACTTATCAAGGTGAAATATCAGGTGCTCGAGCCGGTGCTCGATATCCACACGGCCAAGGACAACAGGATTTTGGTGCACCCGGAGGATAACTGGCGCTCGCTCTGTCCGGTCGGGGCGGACAACCAGCGCAACCTGTGCGCAAGCGACACCTGCGGCGACGGCGACGTGGACGCGGTGCTGGCGGACTGCGACGAGGTCGTCGACCACGTCTACCACACCAAGGCCTGCCAGCAGGCCATGATGGAGACCTTCCGCACTTATACCGAGATTGACCACTACGGCCGCCTGCACATCATTTCGTCCACGCAGATCGTGTTCCATGTGCGCCGCATCATTGCGAATGCGCTGGACATCCCCAAGAGCAAAATCCACGTCGAAAAGCCGCGCATCGGCGGCGGCTTCGGCGCGAAGCAGACGGTCGTGGCTGAGGTGTATCCTGCACTCGTCACGTGGAAAACCGGCAAGCCCGCCAAGATGATCTACACCCGCGAGGAATGCCAGATCGCAGGCTCGCCGCGCCACGAGATGGAAGTGCATGTGCGCGTGGGCGCGAATAAGGACGGCGTCATCCGCGCGATCGACGTATACACCCTGTCCAATACGGGCGCGTTTGGCGAGCACGGCCCGACCACGGTCGGCCTGTCCGGGCATAAGTCTATCCCGCTGTACACCGGCAACCTTGAGGCGTTCCGCTTTGCGTACGACGTGGTGTATACCAACGTGCAGGCCGCGGGCGCGTACCGCGGCTATGGCGCGACGCAGGGTATTTTCGCCGTCGAGAGTGCAGTCAGTGAGCTGGCCGACCGGCTGGGGATTGACCCGGTCGCCATCCGCGAAAAGAACATGGTGCGCGAAGGGCAGATCATGCCCGCATACTATAATGAACCGGCGAACGCCTGCGCGCTCGACCGCTGCATGGCGCGCTGCAAGGAGATCTTCGGCTGGGACGAGAAATACCCTGTGCGTGACATGGGGAACGGCAAGGTGCGCACCGCGGGCGTAGCGATGGCGATGCAGGGCTCAGGCATTTCGGGCGTGGACGTGGGCTCCGCGACCATCAAGCTGAGCGACGAGGGCTTCTACAACCTGATCATCGGCGCGGCGGATATGGGCACGGGCTGCGACACCATCCTCGCCCAGATGGCCGCCGAGTGCCTGGACTGCTCGGTGGACGACATTGCGGTATTCGGCGCGGACTCGGACGCCTCGCCCTATGACTCGGGCTCGTATGCGTCCTCCACGACGTATGTCACCGGCAAGGCGGTCGAAAAGGCGTGCAGCCAGCTGAAAGAAAACATCTGCGCGATCGCGGCGGACCTGCTGGACTGCAAGCCGGACGAGCTGGAGTTTGCGGGCCGCGCGGTGCGCAGGATAGATGGCACGGGCGAGGTTTCGCTGTTTGACATCGCGACCAAGTCCATGTGCGGCAACATAACGGCGGTGGAAGCCACGGCTTCGCACTCCTCGCCCATCTCACCCCCGCCGTTCATGGTCGGCATGGTTGAAATCGAGCTGGACAGGGAAACCGGGCAGGTGGATGTGCTGGATTATGCGGCGGTCGTGGACTGCGGCACGCCGGTCAACCCCAACCTTGCCCGCGTGCAGACCGAGGGCGGCATCGTACAGGGCATTGGCATGGCGCTCTATGAGGACGTGACCTATGAGCCGACCGGCCGCATTATGGAGAACTCGTTCATGCAGTACAAGATCCCGACCCGCCTGGATATGGGCAAGCTGCGCGTCGAGTTCGAGTCCAGCTATGAGCAGACCGGCCCGTTCGGTGCGAAGTCGATCGGTGAGATCGTTATCAACACGCCCTCGCCCGCGATCGCGCATGCCATCGCGCACGCGACCGGCGTGTGGCACCGCGAGCTGCCGATCACACCGGAAAAGGTGCTCCGGGGCATTCAGAAGGGGCAGGAATGAAGCACATCCTGTATCTCGCCGGCGGGAACAGCCGCCGCTTTGGGGAAAACAAGCTGCTGTACGAGCTGGAGGGCAAGCCGCTCTACCGCCACGGGCTGGACATGCTTGTCTCGCTGATCCAAACGCGGGACGACTGCACGCTGACCGTGGTCTCGCGGTATGACGAGGTGCTGGACGGCGCGCGGGCGTGTGGCGTGCGCGCGGTATTCAGCCCGGAGAGCGAAAAAGGACAGTCCTATACCATCCGTGCGGGGCTGGATGCGCTTGACGTGCGCGAGGGCGACTTTGTCGTGTCGGTCGTGGCCGACCAGCCGTACCTGACTGCACAGACGGTCGCCAAGCTGCTGGACGCGGCGCAGCCGGGCATAACCTGCGCGCGCGTCGGCTTTGGCGAGCGGCGGGGCAACCCGGCGCTGTTCTCGGCTGCGCTCGTGCCGGAGCTGCGCGCGCTGCGCGGCGACGGCGGCGGAAGGCCGCTGCTTTTGCGGCCGGACTGCGTGCTCGTGCAGGCGGGGAGCGAGCGGGAGCTGTGCGATATCGACACTCCGGCGCAGCTGCCGGATGATACCACGTGATCCCGTGATTTTTCACGATAAAAAAGACGTTCCCAAGTTGGAACGTCTTTTTTATGTTTATTTCCGGTTATTGGCGCACGAAGCGTATCGCACTCATCGCGGCCTGCGCGCCGTCCGAAACCGCCTTTGCAACCTGCAGCAGGCCACCCGTGCAGTCGCCTGCAGCGAACAGGCCGGGCACAGCGGTCGCCATGGTGTCGTCTGTCTGGATCTTGTCCCCATCCAGCCGCGCGCCCATCTTGCGCGCAAAATCGCTGCTGCCCGCGGTGCCGTAGGCGATGAACACCCCATCCACTGCAAGGGGCGCGCCCTCTGCAAAGGACACACGCTCGACCTTGTCGCCGCCCTCGACCGCCGCGACCGGGCGGGTATCCACGGCCAGCCCCTCGGGCATGTCTGCGGGCGGCTCGCTGCTGTTCGTCAGCAACGTGACCGAAGCCGCAACCGGCAGCAGCACGCGCGCTTCCTCCAGCGCATACTCCCCCTGCCCCAGCACAGCTACCGCCTTATCGCGGTAGAAAAACGCATCGCACACCGCGCAGTAGCTCACGCCGCGGCCCTCGAATTCCTGCACCCCTGCGATACTGGGTACGGAGCGCGGTGCTCCCGTAGCCAGAATGACCGCATCAGCAGGGTATCCCCCGGCGGTGGACTTGACCACAAAGCCCTTTTCCGCATATTCGATGCCCGTAGCCTCGGCCTGCACCAGTCTGGCGCCCAGACGTGTCGCCTGCGCTTGCCCGCGCGCGAGCAGTTCCGCGCCGGAGATGACCTCCGGAAAACCAAAGTAATTTTCGATTTTATCCGTTTTGCCGAGCGCCCCGCCGTCCGTATACAGCACAGTGACATCCAGATTGGCGCGCACAGCGTAGATGGCAGCGGACAGCCCCGCCGGGCCGCCGCCGATGATAACAACAGTAGGCATTGAAGATTTCCTTTCCGTTTACCGGTCGGTCTCGCGGTCAAACCATGCTTGATACGCTTTTTGCAGCTTATCCAGCAGCGCAGCATCCCTGCCGCCGACCGGTTTGCCGTCCACATGGCTGACCGAGATACAGTGCGAGCCCGTGGACAGGATCATGATCTCGTCCGCGTCCATCAGTTCGTCCACCGTGAAGGGCGCAATGCGCGTGGGCACGCCGAGCTGGTCGCACAGCGCGAGAAAATGCTTGCGTGTGATACTGGGCAGGATCAGGTTGTCCGCCGGGGGCGTACAGAATACGCCGTCCTTGAGCATGGCAAGGCCGGAGTGCGCTCCCTCGGTCACACGGCCACTCCGGTGGAACACCACCTCGTCGCAGCCCGCCTCGACGGCCTGCTGCATAGCCATGCAGTTGGGGATCAGATTAAGCGTTTTGATGTTGCAGTGCAGGAAGCGTGTGTCCTCCACCGTGATGAGCTTGTACGGGTGGTCATGCCGGTCCAGACCGCAGGGTTCGGAAAAGGCCATGAGCGTGGCTCTCGCATTTTTCGGAAACGCGTGCATGCGGTGTGCTGCCGCGCGGGTGGACTGCCAGTACAGCATGTGCGGCGCGTCCGAGTCCAGCCGGCCGACCAGGTCATTAAGCACCGCTTCGAGCGCATCCCGCTCCATGGGTGGTTCGATGCGCAGCAGCGCAAGGCTGCTGTAAAAACGGTCAAGATGGTCGGACAGCGCAAAGATCTTTTTGTTCCGCACCATGGCGGCATCGTACACGCCGTCGCCAAAGTACAGGCCGCGGTCCGTGATCGGGGCTTTCACCTCGTCGATGCGGCCAATCTGCCCATTGTAATACGCAATATCTTGCATGAACATACTCCTCTCCTGTTGATATGCGGCGATGGCAGGCTCCCGGATCAGCCGATGCTGGGCATGGACAGCGGAATACCCGAGATGGCTCCAGCCACCAATATCCCCGCCACCAGAATGGCCGCCGCGATAAACATCGCGCCGATCAGCGTTTGATACTCTCTCATGTGGTCGGTTCTCCTTTATATAAATATGATATGATACCAGTATAGCGGCTTTCCGCAGTCTTTGCAAGTGCAGATGATTTGTGGTAAAATAGCAAGGCATAGAAAAAACGACAGGAAGTGAACGCACTTTGAAAACACTGCTGCACATTTGCTGCGCCCCCTGCTCGATCACCTGTATTGATACGCTGCGCCAGGAAGGGATCGAACCGGTGGGCTTCTGGTATAACCCAAACATCCATCCGTTTACCGAATATAAAATGCGCAAAAACACATTGGTTGAATATGCTAAAAGCATTGATCTAAAGCTGGAAATTGAAAACGAGTACGGCCTGCGCCGTTTTATCGAAGGCGTATACCCGGATTTCGACCACCGCTGCGGCTTCTGCTACGCACTGCGATTTGAGGAGACTGCACGCTATGCCGCTGCGCACGGCTTTGATCAGTTCACTTCCACGCTGTTTGTCAGCCCGTATCAGAATCACGAACTGATGCGTGAAACCTGTGAACGCATGGCAGAGAAATACGGCGTGAAATATCTGCATCGCGACTTTTCGCCCCGCTTCCGCGAAGGGCAGGACAAGGCGCGTGAACTCGGCCTGTATATGCAGAAATACTGTGGGTGCATCTTCTCCGAGGAGGACCGGTATAAGAAAAAGCCCAAAAAGCCGAAAGCGCCGTGAACGCAGCACTTATACCCACCTGCCCTCCGGTTGATGGAAGGCAGGCAATGTGGTATACTGAAATAGTATGTCAAACGCTTACCTTGGAGGGAACCAAATGAATCGGACAAAAGCATTGCCAGTCGCGGCAGTGGCGCTGTGTGTGCCCGGTGTCGCACTGCGCGCGCTGCACGTGCTGCACGGTTTTGATATTGCAAATAACCTGCCGATCGCCGGCGATCCGTGGGTATGGTATCTGGCCGGTCTGCTGGCCGCCAGCGCAGTGGTCTATGCCGTGCTGGCGGCGCCGCTGCGCAGACTGAAGAAAACACCGTTTGAACAAATACTCGGCACGCAGAGCCCGGGATTCCGCATGGCTGCTGTCATTGCAGGCCTGCTGCTTTTCGCCGGCGGCCTGTTTTACCTGTATCTGACCATCACCACGGTTGAAGAAGATGCTGCCGGCTGGGCGCGTGCGTTGGAAATCGTCTATTCCGCGGTCACGGTGCTGTGCGGCGTGTGCATGATCGTACTCGCCAAGGCCCAGGGCAGCCCGATCACTGAGAAATCGGCTATGCTGACGCTTGTGCCCCTGTTGTGGAGCTGCCTGCATCTCCTGGTAAACTACCGCATGACCTGTGTTGACCCCAAGCTCGCCTCGTTTGCATTCGGCCTTGTAGCAGATGTCATGTTGGTTCTTGCGTTCTACCATCTTGCACGGCTTCTGTACGGCAAGCCGCGTCCGGCGGCATTGGCGTTTTTCAGCGCCGTGTCCATAACAATGTCAGCAAGTGACATCGGTGGCATTGGCCTGAGCTACTTGATGGGGGGCGGCACACTGGACTGGTCCGCAAAAATGCTGCTGCGCGGCAGTTTGTCCGTCGCAGCCTGCGTGCTGCTGGCAGCCGAACTTGCTATCCTGTGCAGCAGCCATGCTGCTCCCGCGCAGGAACACATTCCGACTGCACAACCCGAATAAAAGGAGGAATACAACCATGCTGTTTGTTTGCTACCCCAAATGCACAACATGTCAGAAGGCCGCAAAATGGCTGGATGCACAGGGCATCCCTGTCACAGTGCGTGACATCAAGCAGGATAACCCCACCGAACAGGAGCTGCGTACATGGCACAAGATGAGCGGCCTGCCGCTCAAGCGTTTTTTCAACACCAGCGGCTTACAGTATAAAGCGCTCGGGCTGAAAGACAAATTGCCGCAGATGAGCGAGGCGGAACAGTTTGCCCTGCTCGCGACCGATGGTATGCTGGTCAAACGTCCGCTGCTGATCGGGGATGATTTTGCTTTGCCCGGATTTAAGCAAACTGAATGGGAAGATAAACTAAAAAAGGATTGACAAACCCCGCCCGGTATAGTATAATATTCCTTGCTTATCGGGCATGATATGGAGCGGTATCGAAGCGGTCATAACGAGGCGGTCTTGAAAACCGTTTGCCCGAAAGGGCGCGTGGGTTCGAATCCCACCCGCTCCGCCAACCATCAAAGGCGGACCAACTACACACTTGACATGGAGACGTACCCAAGCTGGTGAAGGGGCTCCCCTGCTAAGGGAGTAGGTCGGGAAACCGGCGCGAGAGTTCAAATCTCTCCGTCTCCGCCAAAATTTCGCACTTTTCCGATGAAGAAAAGTGCGATTTTTCTTTTATATCAAAAAATATTAGAACCTTTTCGGTGCGTTCAATTTTTTGACAGCAACAGTACCCGCAGAGCCAGACACGGTGCGGGTTTGTTGCCCCGTCCATCGTGATTTTTGAGCCCGGCATAGCATATCCAGCCCCATAGCTTTGCAATAGGGCAGCTTCTGATGCACCTCTAAAAGGTATTCGTTCACAGTGTTGCAAGCACACATGACATTCCACCCCAACCACGCTTTATATCGCTGCATCCACTTCGCCGGCCGGAAAGCAATCCCTTTCCGGCCGGCTTTTTTGTACCGGAGTAATTTTTGTATAGAATGAGAGAACTGGATGCAATGACAAAGCAGGGTATTCGGCCTATACTGTATCCAACAAAACAAGAATACACCAAACATTCTGAAAATGCTTGTTTTGGTGCATATTATCGCTAAATGCTCTGTATTTGAGGAGGAAAACATGATGAAAGAGATCCGCATTGGTCTGGTAGGTTCCGGCTGGATGGGCAAGGCACATTCTTCTGCGCTGGCAGATGCGCAGATGCTGTTCGGGCCGGAGTACGGCGTAGCAAAATTCGTCGTTGTTGCAGACAGCAACGAGGCAGCCGCCAAGGCTGCGCAGGAGAAAATCGGCTTCGAGCGCGTGACCACGGACTGGCATGACGTTGTCACGGCGCCGGACGTTGATCTGGTAGACATCGCAACGCCGAACGCTTTCCACTATGAGGTCGCCAGGGCGGCGCTGGAAAACGGTAAGAATGTATACTGTGAAAAGCCGCTGTCCATTTCAGCGGAGGAATCTAAAGAACTGGCCGAGCTTGCGGCGCAGAAAGGCGTTATCAACTATGTCGGCTTCAACAACACCATGAACCCGGCCAACGCCTATGTGCGTGAGCTGGTTCAGTCCGGCGCACTGGGCAAGATTATGCGGTTCACCGGCACCTATGATCAGGATCAGCTGCTCGATGAAAGCCTGCCGATCACCTGGCGCCACATCAACAAGCTGGCGGGCTGCGGCGCGCTGGGCGACCTCGGCTCGCACCTGCTGTCCATTTCTCAGTTCATCATGGGCGATATCAGCAAGGTTAACGCCATGAGCACGATTGTATTCCCCAAGCGCCCGAAGGCAGCGGGTTCCTCCGAGATGGCCGATGTGGAGAACGAGGACATCATGACCTTTATGGCGGAATACGCCAACGGCGCGATTGGCACGATCGCCTGCTCGCGCGTGGCCACCGGCCGCAAGAATTATCTGTGCTATGAAATTCAGGGCACCAAGGGATCGGTGCGCTACGATCTCGAGCGCATGGGCGAGGTGCAGGTCTACTTCCAGTCGGACAATGAGCGCGACCGCGGTTTCCGCACGGTGCTGCTCAATCCGCAGATGAAGGGATATTCGGCCTTCCAGCCGGCAGGCGGCATCTCGATCGCGTATAACGATATGAAGATCCTCGAGGTGCATGAGCTGTTCTCGGCCATCACACACGGCACGCCGTATGCCTGCAATTTCGAGTTCGGTTATAAGATCGACCGCACGGTCGCCGCGGTGCTCGAATCCGCGGCAAAGCACGAGTGGGTCAACGTAAAGTAAGGAGGGCAAACGATATGGCAATCAAGGTTGGCATTGCACCCGATTCCTGGGGTGTTTGGTTCCCGCAGCACGAAAAGCAGCCCCAGTGGTGGCGCTGCCTGGATGAGATGAAGGTTGCGGGCTATGAGGGCTGCGAGATCGGCCCGTGGGGCTATATGCCGAACGACGACCCGCAGGTGCTGAAAAACGCAATGGACGCGCGCGGCCTGACGCTGGTCGGTGCGACCGAGGGCGGCAACTTTCTGGACGAAGGCTCGGTGCAGCAGATGCTGAAGGAGATCGACGATATTTCCGCACTGCTCCGTCACTTTCCGTCCGCTAAATACATTGTCCTGCTGCCGCCGATGTACACCAATCTGGAAACCGGCGTCCTCGAAATGAACCCGGAGCTGACCGACGAGGAGTGGGCGACTTACTGCAATAACGTCCAGCGATGCGCTGACCGCTGCGCACAGAACGGCTTTACCGGCCTGTTCCATCCGCATGTGGACAGCCATGTGCAGACCGAAGCGCAGATCGAGCGTTTCCTGCAAGATACCACAGTCGATCTTTGCTTTGATACCGGCTACCATGTTTATGGCGGCGGTGAGCCGATCGCGTTTTACCGCAAATGGGCGGCGCGCATCCCGTATATCCATATCAAGGACTGCGACATGGCGGTCAAAGCCAGGATGGATGAAAACAAGTGGTCGTTTGCCAGGGCTGTAACCGAGGATATCATGGTCGAGCCGGGCAAGGGAAGCATTGATTTCAAGGCTTTCCGTATGGCGCTGGATGAAAAGGGTTACGACGGCTGGGTTGTGGTTGAGCAGGATCTGTTCCCGGTCAAGTCGTTTGATATCCCGCTCCAAAAAGCGCGCACCGGCCGCGAAAATCTGAAAAAGGCCGGACTTTAAAGCCATTCTCTTTCCCTTCGTTTCTCCCCCCTGCGGCGCGTAATTGCCGCAGGGGGACGTTTTGTCTTTGCGGCAAAGGAAAAACGGCATACCCGTACATAAGTCGGATATGCCGTTTGTTAAAATCGGATCGTTCGAAAGACAGAGGGCGTCATGCCGTTGCTTTGCCGGAACGCGCGTGTAAAATGGGATGCACTGTTGAACCCACACCGCTCAGCGATCTGTTCCACTGTCGCATCCGTGGAGCGCAGCAGGTGTTTCGCCTGCCGCAGCCGGTATTGCAGCAGATATTCATGCGGCGTACAGCTAACGTATCTCTGAAAGCAGCGAATCAGGTGCGATTTGCTGACGCGGCACTGCTCAGCAAGCAGATCCAGTCGAAGTTCCTCTGCAAAATGGCTGTGGATATACCGTATGGCAGGCTCCAGAAGGCTGCTGACCGCGGCTGCCAATCCTCCAGGCGTGGCCAGCCCGCTCAAAATACTGTGGATACCGGCCGAGATCTGATGTTCATTGGCGAGCATGCCGCTGGTGGAGCGGATGACTGTGATGAAATGCTCGCGGAGCGGCGGAACGTGTGGGCCTGTATGGACACACCCGAACCGCTGGTACAGATAATCCGTATAGGCGCGGCTGCTGCATCCATTGAAGTGGAACCAGTGAAAATCCACGGTATCTTCGCACCAGTAAGCGTGCGGCTGCCGGCAGTCGAGCAGGCCGATCCGGTCTGCCCGCAATTCTGTTTCTATACCGCCATACCGGATGTGGAGCGCCCCTGTACACACATACAGCAGCAGGTACTGGTCAAGAAAGCTGCGCTCTACATGGTAGGCACTATCGCAGATGAAATGCCCGAACTGCGGGCTGAAATATAAGGCATTCCGGGCAAACTCCGACGGAGTGGAAAAATCCATAAACGACTGCGGCCATACGCCGGGATCGGAAATAATCATATGTGTTCCCTGTTGGCTCCGGTATAGAGCGGGTGAAATCAGCAAACGGAGAGAATGGAATCAGATCGAGTATTTGCGGAACAAAGTCGGTGAAATGTCTACACGCGCAGTAAACGCATTGGTAAACGAGGAAACGTTCTGGTAGCCCACCTTCTGCGCAATGACCTTGATAGGAAGGTCAGTGGTCTTGAGCAGATGCTTGGCACGGTTGAGCCGTGTAAGGATCAGGTATTCATGCGGCGGACAGCCGCAGCCCCGCTTGAACAGGCGGGAGAAATGAAACTGGCTCATGTTGACATGCGCTGCCACATCGGTCAGTGTGATGGCATTCATATACTGCGTCCGGATAAAGCGTATGGCTTTGGCAACTGTTTCATCCATAGCCGATTGTTCACCATTCGCCTTATCCGTATCTATCGTCGCGGCAAGCAATCCATACAGCTTTTGCGAAAGCCGCACCTCACTGAATGGCTGTTCATTGCGGAAAGAAAAAACGATCTCATATATCCCATCTTTGATTTGCTCGGCATACGGCGTATCGAACACAAACCCACCGTGCATTTGCACGGCCTGCCGGTAAAAATCATCGGTATTTGATCCATCCAGGTGCAGCCAGACAAATTCCGTATTGCCGATGGTATGATATTCGTGCGGCTCGTGGCAGTTGAGGAAGCCCACCTGACCAGCGGAAGCCACTACGGTCTGCCCGTCGCCGGTCAGAGAAAGACGGCCGTCGCAGATGTAGAACAGCATGTAGCTGTTGTAATTTTCACGCTTGATGCGGTAATCGTAATTGGTGTAGTAATAGCCGCAGGTCGACATGTAAAACAGCATGCGCCGGGCATATTCCGAAGGGGTGCTGAAGTACAGGTCTGAGCCGGAACAGGTCCCGGTTTCATGCACCAGCAAATGGATCATATCCTTTCTCTGTATTTTTTCCCATTATAAACACAGCAAAATACCGGTGTCAATCGACATCCAGCCATTTAGGAAAGAAAGGCAAACCAGCGCAAAGCAAGAGCAAGATATCCTGTTTTTTCCCGGATACCCGCTTCCTATAATATAGTTATCAATTCGGTGCACGGTATTGAAAAAGAGAAAAGGCATAGCGCACAGATAAGAGAAGGAAGGTCCTTGCAAAGAGGTAACCGGAGAATGTTTCATATTTGTAGGCCTTCAATATGAAAGAGAGGGAATTATGATATTTACAATTGGGTCGTTTGTGTTTGTGACCGCACTTGTGGCATTCATCAGCTGGCTGAAGACCCGCAATACGGATGAGACCAACAAGGACGGCTATTTCCTTGGCGGGCGCAGCCTGACTGGCTGGGTGATCTTTGGCTCGCTGATGATGACCAACCTGTCTGCAGAGCAGCTGGTCGGCCGAAATGGACAGGGATATGCAGCCGGCATGACGGCGATGGGCTGGGAAACCATGTGCCCGATTGCCCTGACGCTGATGGCGCTGTTTTTTGTGCCCAAGTATTTCAAGCTTGGGATCTCCACGATCCCGGAGTTTCTGGAAGACCGGTATGACCGGAAAACGCGCGTGATCGTGTCGTTTATCTTCCTTGTGGCCTATATCGTCACCATGCTTCCGCTTGTCCTGTATGCGGGCTCGGTTGCCATGGAGCGCATTTTTGATATCACCGACCTGCTCGGCGGCAACCGGTTTATGGCGACGGTTGTTATGTGCGTGGCGCTTGGCATTATCGGCGGCGTCTACGCGATTTTCGGCGGGCTGAAAGCAGTCGCGGTTTCCGACACACTCAACGGTATTATTTTTATCGCGGGCGCTGCGATCCTGATTCCGGTTCTGGCGTTTATTGCACTGGGAGATGGCAGCATCGCGGAAGGCATCCGCATTTTCGCGACCGCATCTCCCGAACACCTGAATGCAATCCAGCCGGCGGATGCACTGCCGCCCTATATCCCGTGGCCGATGATTATTATTGGCTGTGGTATCAACCACATTTCCTACTGGTGTACGAACCAGTCGATCATGCAGCGCGTCCTTGGTGCAAAAAACCTGAAAGAAGCCCAGAAGGGCGCGCTGATCACCGGTCTTGCCTGCGTGTTCTGCCCGATTTTTCTGGTGGCCCCCGGCATTATCCAGTTCATCCGCGACGGCGGCGTGCTGACTGATTTTGATATGGCATATCCGACGCTGATCCGCGACATTCTGCCGACGCCGGTGCTCGGCTTCTTTGCGGCCGTCATGTTCGGCGCAATCCTGTCCTCGTTTAATTCGGTGCTCAACAGCTCGATGACACTGTTCTCGCTCGACGTATTGCCGGCGATCTCGAAAAAGCAGCGTTCAGATGAACAGCTGATCAAAATCGCCAAGCGCTTCGGCATCGTCCTGTGCCTGGCCTCTATTGCCATCGCGCCGTTCCTGATGTATCTGCCCGCGGGTATCAGCACATTCCTCAACGAGATGTGGGGGTATTACGGCGTGCCGGTGCTCGCGATCGCGGTCATGGGTATGCTGAACCGCCGTATCCCAAGCTTTGCGCCGAAAATGGTCATTGTGGTACATATCGTGTGCTATGCGCTGATGATGAACCTGCTGCCGTTCCACTTCCTGTATTTCGAAACCGCGACATTTATCATCGACCTTGTCCTGCTGTGGATCTGCGCCAAGGTCAAGCCGCGTGAAACCCCGTATGTCCTGCCTGACCTCGAGGTCGTTGACATGACCCCGTGGAAATACCGCATGCCGGTTATTATAGTTACCTTCGTCCTGTTGGCGGGAATCTATATTCTGTTCTCGCCACTCGGTCTCGGCGGTTAAAAGAAACTCAACTTCCGGATCCGAAGTTTTCATTAAGGGCCGGAACGCAGGGTTATCAACCGATCTCAAAGCACCTCGAAATAACCTGAGCTGCCGATCATCACCTGTCTCATCTTCTGTCCTACCCTGCAAGAAACCCGTCCAAAACTTGAGCAGACTCCCGATTGAAACTACAGTTCCAATTGGAGTCCCGATACAAAAAGGGGCACGAAACCGTGCCCCTTTTACGCTGAATCCCTGTCCGAAAACGGACAGGGATTCTCCTTTTGAGCCTACTTTTTACGCATCAAATCCGTGAACCACACGCCATGCATTAGTATTCACCCACTTTCGTCCGCCACACAGGTGTACTCAGTCCATCGGCTCCTGCGCTGCGTCCGACAGCAGTTCCAGCGTCGCTGTCCCAGAAATATCGGATAACTGTTCCGCACCGTTTTCCGCCCGACCGAGCGGAATGATCGGTACAGAGGTCTGCGCAAAAATATCATCATAGAAAATTGCCAGATTCTGACCATCCGCCCAGTAACCCAAGTCTCCCACCGCGTACGCACGCGTGGTTTGTTCTGTATCGGGCAGCGGATCGGGCAGCAGCATTCCTTTGGCAAAGTAATTCCGCTCGATCAGTGTCAGTTCGAGCGGCAGCATCTGAACGAGCGCTGCAGCAGCCTGCGATCCGTTTAGTGTGATATCGATTTGGATATCGCCTGCTGTCAGCCGGATCTGCTGCCCCTCTGCGCTTTCCGGTGTCTCAGCAGACGGCGGAGATCCGCAAGCGGTAAACACAAGCAGTGCCGCTGCAGTCAGAATACTGAAAAGCCGTTTCAACTGTATATACTCCTTTCTCCGTATATCACTGCACGTGCCCACGATGTCACGATCTCAGCTCATGGAGGACACATTGGAAGATATTACAGGTATCTGCCGCCTGCCGGAGAAGTGCAGAATAATCTCCATGTTGGAGTGCAGCGCATATATTTCGGCAGCAGGCCGCAGTCGTAGCAGCAAGCAGCGGCATCTGTACCGAGATGTGCCCCAGCCGGATAGGCAGATGAAAAGAAACGAACTGTTCCGCAGGCGGCTTTTCCAAGATTGTTTTTACAGGGTTTCCTTTCTCAGCGGATAAAGTTGGTCAGGATCTTGGCATTCTCCGGGTGGGACAGCCCATTCTTCCGACCAAGTGCGATGCACTTCAACAGCCACGCCATGTTTTTCCCAATATTGTACAGGGTCATCAGGCCTTCTGCATCCTCCGCGACCTGCTCCGGTTGCTGTCCATAGACATGATTCCAGTAGGTCGAGGATACTACCGGCATAGAACAGATCGTGAAATACTTGTTGATCACGTCGAGCGAGGCGGTTGTGCCTGCGCGCCTTGCGCTCAGTACCGCAGCAGCAGGCTTGAATGCGAACGCGTCGCCGCCTGAGTAGAACGCCCGATCCATAAATGCAAGCAGGCGTGCACTTGGATGCGCAAAATAGACTGGTGAGCCGAATACAAAGCCATCTGCCCCGCGCGCCTGTTCGACAAAGCGGTTGACTGCGTCGTCAAATACACAGGATCCTGTTTCCCGGCACTTGCGGCAGCCAATACAATCCGGCAGCGGCTGATTACCGATGAATACAAATTCCGTCACAACACCCTCTTCGTTCAGAGCACGCGCCACCTCAGTGAGCGCCGCATCCGTGCAACCATGTTCCCGTGCGCTGCCGTTTACCAGTAATACCTTCATAAAGGCGTCTCCCTTGTCTCTGTCTGAAATCTGCTTTATAATAATTATTATACATACCGGTAGCGACAACCGGTCAAGTGCTTTTTTCAAATTTTTTGATGGGGAGGCAGGGAAATCGTCCATGTATACCATGATGCAGGCATGCAGAGCGGCTGATACCAGCTATCAAACGCTGAAATTCTACTGCAATGAAGGGTTGGTACCCAACGTAAAACGCGACCGCAATAACCGCCGGATATTTGACGAACACGATGTCAACTGGATCAAAGATCTGGTCTGCCTAAGAAAATGCGGCATGCGCATCCAGGAGATGAAAGAATATCTGGCACTGTGCCTGCAAGGTCAGCCTTCGATCCCCCAGCGCAAAAAAATGCTGGCACAGAAGCGGAAAGCCTTGCTGGACTCCATCCGGGAGTTGGAAGAATGCATCGGCTATATCGACTGGAAGCAGGACTTTTACGACGAAGTACTCTCCGGCGCACGTCCTTATGTCAGCAACCTGATTCCCGCAGAGAACCTCATGGATAGCTGAGATGAGATTTCATAGGCCGTGCGTTTCAGCCGTCCCAGGAATGCAGCCGCTGGCTATGCGGTGCGTAGCGATTTAGCCGCTCCTCCCCGCCTGCGGTGCCTTGTCCGAGACCGCCAGCCGGCATACTTTGGTCATGTCCTTGAAGGGAGGAAAAGACGGGTGGATTCATGTGGTTTTCTCCTGTTCTGCCCCCTTAATGACAGGAGCGCTCCGGAGAAACTTCTGCGCGTCTGTCTGCCGCATACAAAAGGACAGGATCCCGCCTGAATTCGGGCAGGATCCTGCAGTGGATGAAACGATCCGCTATGGGCGGTTATTTTTTGCGTGCGATCGCCTTTTTCGCCGCCGCGGCGATGTCTTCCGCAGTCAGGTTATATTCCTTCATCAGGAAATCCTGCGGGCCGACCTGGCCGAACCGGTTCTGGATGCCGATGCACTCGAGCGGCACGAGGCACTTTTCGGTCAGCACATTGGAAACCGCCGAGCCGAGGCCGCACGAAACCTGATGGTTTTCCGCGGTCACGATGCAGCCGGTCTCGGCCGCCGCCCGGATGATGATCTCCTCATCCAGTGGCTTCCAGGTGTGCATGTCGATCACACGCGCGGAAATGCCGTCCTTCGCCAGCAGCTCCTCCGCCTTCAGCGCCTCGTCGACCATGATGCCGGAAGCGATGATGGTAACGTCCGTGCCGGTCTTCAGGGTAACGCCCTTGCCGATCTCGAACTCCGAGCCGTCCGCATAAACCGTGGTAAAGCCCTTGCGGATCAGGCGCATGTAGGACGGGCGGTTATCCGCTGCCAGCTTTTTGGTCAGCGATTTGGTCTGCGCAAAATCACACGAGTCGATCACCACCGCGTTCGGGATGGTCATGTACAGCGCGCAGTCCTCAAACGGCATGTGGGTTGCGCCGTTAAACGCGGCAGTAACGCCCGGGTCAGAACCGATCACGTGTACCGGCAGTTCGGAATAACCCGCAGACAGAAATGCCTGGTCGAACATGCGGCGGGAGGCAAAGCAGCCGAACGAATGTGCGAACACGGTCAGGCCGGTCGCCGCCATGCC
>HHCFC02800__coassemble_1215_pt1 | contig 29998 bp, 28 predicted proteins | sample HHCFC02800__metabat2_high_PE_038 | metagenome-assembled genome bin HHCFC02800
ATGTGATTCTCAGCACGCCAAAGGACAAATATGCGTATATGCGTACGCACAAACTACCTGCCGCATAGCGTGGAAACTAAAACCTGAAAATATATTTATGTAAACCTTATGGTTAAAACTAAACAACTAATCGGAACTTCCGCCGGCCGTCGATTGGGGATACAATGATTCCTGAAAGAAGGTGCGGCGATGTTTTCTGTACAACAGATTATCTCGCTTTTTCTGATGCTGAGCATGGAACTGGGGATCGCTGGATGCGGGGCAAATGCTAAGCTGCAGCAATCCGCAGGGACTTCCGTCCCCCCGGCAAACATTCAGGACACACAGGAGCCGTCATCGGATACTTCACCGGAGCTGGAGGGCGAGGTTACCGAAGGAACGGAATTCTACCAGGGTTTCCGGATGGACAATGTCCTGCACGCCCCGGAAGGGGATATTCATTATCATATCTATATTCCGGACAGCTATGATGGCAGCGAATCTTACGCGCTCTATCTGACACTCCCCGGTTATGAGGGGCTGTACTTTCAGGGAGCAGGTCAAAATCTGTACAGCGAAAACTTTGCTTTCGCGGCATTGCAGTACAACGACAAAATGATCGTGGCAGCACCGCAGCTGAATGACTGGGGGAAAACCTCAGCAGAGCAGACCATTGCACTGACGGAATATTTGCTGGCACACTACAACATTGATCCTGACCGGGTGTATGCCAACGGCTACTCCGGCGGCGGGGAAACCATGTCCCGGGTCCTGGGGATGCGGCCTGACCTGTTCACTGCCTACCTGCACTGCTCCTCCCAGTGGGATGGAGCCTATGAGCCGGTAGTGAAAGCCAGAATACCGGTGTATCTGGTTGTCGGGGAAGGGGATGAGTATTACGGACCCGGACCGACCCAGGGAGCCTATGACATGTTCCATGAGATTTACACAGAGGCGGGCCTTTCAGAAGAGGAGATCGACCGGCTTGTGGTACTGGACATCAAGGATACCGCCTACTTCACGGAAGGCGGCGCGCCCAATCAGCACGGGGGCGGAAACCTGTTTGCGCAGGATCCGGAAATCATGGGCTGGCTGTTCGGACAATGATCCTTCGTGCACAAGAAAAAGCAGACAGAAAGGTGGTAAAGCAGTGCCCAAGCGATGGATTACAGATACGGCACTGACTGTTGTGCTGCTCCTGCTGATGGGCTACTCCCTGATAGGAGAAACCGCTCATGAATGGTTGGGCATTTCCATGCTGGCATTGGCTGTCCTCCACCATAAATGGAACTGGGCATGGTGCAAAAGCCTCGGCAAAGGCCGGATATCCGCGTACCGGGCTGTTCAGAGCATACTTGCCTGCCTGCTTTTGTTCTCTGTATTGGGCTCGCTGCTCAGCGGCATGGTGCTTTCCCGGTATGTTCTGGGCTTTTGGACGATGCGCCTGGGACAGGATCTGGCCGCAGCTGCTCATCTGCCGTGTGCATTCTGGAGCTTCCTGCTGACAGGCCTTCATATGGGCCTTCACTGGGGCAGTGTGAAGGAGACTGCCCGCAGGATTACTGGCATACGCATTGTCGCCGGAAAATGGACGGTAGTCCTGCGGCTGGCTGGCGGCGTCATTGCATGCTACGGCCTGACGGCGTTTTTCCGAAATGCTTTTTTGGACTACCTGATGCTGAAATCCCATTTTTTGTTTGTTCCTCCCGGACAGACCGCAGCAGGTTTTCTGGCGGACTATCTGGCTATTCTGAGCATGTTTGTCTGGATCGGCTATTATGGCGGAAATATCCTGCGCGGGCATTCCGGAAGGAAGAAGGTGATTGAATGACACACCGGCTCATCACCATCTATGCGCTGGTACTCACGTTGCTTCTCACCGGCTGCGGAGAGCCGCCGGCTGCGGCGTCCAGCCCGGATGATCCTGAAGGAGAGATTGCAATGGAAACGGAATTTACAGCAGATACCCCGATTCAGGCCGTCATAGACGACCCGGCTTTTGGAGATTACGGCCGTCTGCTGTTTCCCGCGGACGACGGTTACTGGAGCGGCAGGACCTTGGGGGATCTGCGGCTGGCTTTTTACAGCCACATTGATCCCGACGAGACAGTGGATATTGTCAATACGCTGAAGGCGCGGGCACAGTCCGGAGAGACAGTTTTTTACGACATTTATACTGCCGAAGAGAAAGCAGCAGACCCGGACAAGGAGGATACAGGTCTGTTCTTTTTCAGGGGTGAACTGGATGCCAGATTCGCTGTGTGCAACGCCGGCGGTGCTTTCGCCTATGTGGGGGCTATGCACGACAGCTTTCCCCACGCGCTGGAGCTGTCCAGACATGGCTACAATGCCTTTGCGCTGATTTACCGCCCCGGGGCCCAGACTGCCTGCGAGGATCTTGCCCGGGCGATTACTTTCATTTTTGACCATGCCGGCGAACTCGGAGTAGACACCAGCTGCTACTCCCTGTGGGGCGGATCGGCGGGGGCGCGGATGGCAGCTTGGCTGGGAAGCTATGGTACGGCAGCCTTCGGCGGGGACGATCTGCCCCGGCCCGGTGCCGTCATCATGCAGTATACCGGCCTGAACGAATATTCTCCTGAAGACCCGCCCACTTTCGTATGTGTGGGAGACGCAGACGGCATCGCCCCCTGGCGGGTCATGAAAGCCCGTTTGGATGCCATGTCCGCCTGTGGGATCGATACAGAGTTCCACTGTTACCCCGGCCTTGGACATGGTTTCGGCCTCGGCACAGACACGGCAGCAGAAGGCTGGCTGGATATTGCCATCCGGTTCTGGGAGCGGCAGATGGATGCCGGTTCCGGAACTTGATCATGAAAAATACAAAAGGAGTGACACAGAATGAAAATCCTGAAAAGGACCGCAGCATACTTGCTGGCCGCGGCAATCTTGGCAGCAGGCGGAACTGCCGCTGGGGCTGCAGCGGAATCAAATACCGATACCGGATTTTCGGATGTAGACGCAGGGAGCTGGTATGCGGATGCCGTGGCATATGTCCGTGACAACGGGCTGATGAGCGGCACCTCCGACACGACCTTTGAGCCGGACAGCACCATGACCCGCGCCATGCTGGTTACCACCCTGTACCGGGCAGCAGGCTCGCCCCCGCTGGGGAGTGAAAATCTGGGCTATCCCTTTGCCGATGTGCCGGGGGACGCCTGGTATGCCGACGGGGTGTACTGGGCGCGTCAGAACGGCGTAGTCAACGGCTTTACCGAAGAAGAGTTCGGCCCGGATGCCCCGGTGAGCCGGGAGCAGATTGCTGCGATCCTCTGGCGGTATGCCGGCAGCCCCGCGGCGCAGGCAGGCACGGACTTTGCTGATGAAGATGCCATCTCTGCCTATGCAGTGCAGGCTGTGGACTGGGCTAGGTCCAACGGCGTGGTGAACGGCTCGGAAGGAAACCAATTCCTGCCGCAGGATCATGCCACCCGCGCTGAGGTAGCCACCATCCTGCGAAATTACATGACGAGGACAGAATCCGGCGACAACGACGAAGAAGGTATTGTCCGAACAACTGCCGGCTTGGTGCAGGGTACCAATGAAAACGGCATCTATCGTTATCTGGGCGTTCCTTACGCCCAGGCTGCAGAGCGGTTCGTCCCCGCGGAGGATGTCACACCTTGGGATGGCGTCCTAATGGCGGACTCCTACGGCGCTGTGTCCCCGCAGGGATCTATTTCCGGCGTAGGCGGCAGCGGCGACCAGTCCGGCACCGACAATAACTGTCAAAACCTGAACATCTGGACCCCTGGTGTGAACGACGGACAGTCTCGTCCTGTCATGGTCTGGCTCCACGGCGGCGGTTTTTCCACCGGATCTGCCAATGAGGCCGGCTACGACGGCGAAAACCTGAGCCGGGAAGGCGATGTGGTGGTCGTGTCGGTGAACCACCGGCTGAATACTTTTGGCTTTCTGGATCTGTCTGCCTATGGAGATAAGTACCGATATTCCGCCAATGTGGGCATGATGGACATTGTAGACGCCTTGGAGTGGATTCAGAACAATATTGCGGCTTTCGGCGGTGACCCGGATAACGTCACCGTATTTGGCCAGTCCGGCGGAGGTGCAAAGGTACTGGCTCTAATGTCCTCTCCCTATGCGGAAGGCCTTTTTGATAAGGGTATTGTACAAAGCGGTGCTACGGAAACCATGGGTGTAGTATTCAACTCTCAGGAAGCAAGCAGTGCGCTGACGGAAAACATCCTGGACATCCTTGGTATCACTGCAGACAATATTGAGGACATCCAGACCGTTCCTGTGGACGAGCTGCAGTCTGCTGCTGCGCAGGCCCTCCAGGAGACAGGCCAGGAGCTACAGCTTCCCGCAGCTCTGGGCGGCGGATATTCCATGGACTGGGAACCTGTGGTAGATGGTGACTTCCTGCCTACCGATCCGGTGACCGAGGATTCCTTTGCTGAAGCAGGCCGTGATATTCCTCTGCTTATTGGCAGCAATCTGAATGAGTGGAGCGGATTCTTTGACGCTGACCCGATCGAGGAAACACCGGAACTGCAGGCAGCTCTTCGGGCGGCTTATCCCAACAAGCCGGGCTTGACAGCTGATCAAGTGGACGCTGCTACCATTCGTTTGCCGTTGCTGAAGATTATGTCCCATAAGGCAGATCAGGGAGGCGCGCCGGTATATGCATACATGTTTACTTACGGAAACTCGTATCATACCGCCGAGATCCCCTATGCATTTAACAATTTGGGCGCTGATGCCACGGCAGAGCAGCGGGAGCTGGCCGATCAGATGAGCATGGTTTGGATCAACTTCGCCCGTAACGGTATCCCCAGCGCGGATGGATTGCCGGAGTGGGAACCTTATACCCGCGAGGGCGGAGCAACAATGATTCTGGATACCGAGCCGGAGCTGGTATATCACCATGACCAAGCACTGATGGAACTGCTGGCACCAGGCTACACGTACTGAAAACAGGCCTATTTATCTGCTGGAACTGTCAGACACAGAACCAATGGCGCTGCATGTTTGAAAATGCAAATGTATGTCTTGGTTTCGTTGCGGCTTGAAATGGGGTAAAGCATATTATAGTGCTAATCTTACATTGAATTTACACACCGACCATATCGAGTATGTTTGGAAAACATGATATACCTCCCAATACATGGGATGGGACTTGCCTTGCTGGTATCAACGTGTCACGGCATGAAGTTTCTGAATCTGTTTCACGGCTGGAGAGAAATGCTTGGAACGGTGAGAAGAATATTGTACTGACCTGCCTCACAACGGCGAAACGCGCCACGCTTGCATGAGCCTCTGTCTGTTTGGAGATATAGGTAATCGAGAATATCCGGCGGGTCGCGGAGATATTTAGAAAATGCGCGGACAGACATTTCACCTGTCCGTGCATTTTTCTTGCAATTTTCGGCGCAAGACCGTAAAATAGTTTTTGAGCAGAGTCCCAAGACAAAGACGGAAAGGTGGCGGAGTGTATGATGTATAATCCTCAGCTGGATACATTTCTCCGGGTGGCAGACGCGGGGAGCTTCAACAAGGCGGCAGAGGAATTGTTCATCACACCGCCGGCAGTCATCAAGCAGATTAGCTCTTTGGAAGCCAGTTTGGATCTCCAGCTTTTTGTCCGCAGTCCCCGCGGATTAAAACTCACCGAGGCGGGCAAGTCCATCTACCGGGATGCGCAGTATGTTGTGCAATATTGCAAGGATGCTGTGGTCCGGGCCAAAAACGCTGTCGAAGAGGGGGACAAGGTCATACGAATCGGTGTCTCCCCCATGACGCCGGGGCAGTTCCTGTTAAACCTATGGCCCGGCATCAAGGCGTACTGTCCCAATATCAAATTCAAGATGGTTCCTTATGAGAACACTCCGGAAAATTCGGTAGAAATCCTGCGCAATCTGGGACAAAATATCGATATTGTTGCAGGACTTTTTGATCAAAATTTTCTAAAGATCCGGCAGTGTGCTGCCCTGGAACTGTCCAGGGAACCCATCCGCTGCGCGGTATCCATCTACCATCCGCTTGCAGCCAAGGAACGATTGACGCCGGAGGATCTGCACGGGGAAAATTTTCTGCTTATCCGTCGGGGATGGAACCGTTATCTGGATCAGATGCGGGACGAATTGTGGCGTGATCATCCTCAGATCCATATTGTAGACTTTGAAATGTTCAATATCAATGTATTCAATCAGTGCGAGAACTCTGAGGACATACTCATGACTATTGACAACTGGCAGCAGGTTCATCCGCTCCTCAAGACGATTCCTGTCGACTGGGGCTACACCATTCCATACGGGCTTCTCCACGCACCCAAGCCCTCCCCGACGGTCCGGCGTTTTCTGGATGCGGTGCAGACAGTGTGGCCGCGTGAATAGGCCAAAGGGCTATTACAAAAAGGTATATACTACATAACTTTTCGAGACTTCTGCTGAAGTCTCGATTTTTTTATAATAAAGATACAAAAGGAATCGTTCCTCTGCGGGGACGAGGTCAGAGGTGAATTATGAGCTATGAACAACTTTATTTTTGAAAATGGAACCCGATTTCTCTTTGGCGTTGGCTGTGTGAAGGAGTATCTGGCCAGCTTTCTGACAGCTTACGGATCCAACGTGTTGCTGGTCACGGAGGCAGCAGGCCAAGCTTCCGGAGCAGCGGAGGAGGTGCAGGACTTGCTGCAGCGCAGTGGGAAACAGGTAGTATCGTGTTACGCCGGTCCTTTCTGTCCCCGGTATGACCAGATCCAGCAGGCGGCACGCCTGTGCCGGGAGAGCCAGGCATGTCTGATTTTGGGTGTGGGTGGTTCAGCTGTACTGGACAGCTGCAAGGCTATTTCCCTGGCGGTGGTATGCCGGGGTGATCTGTGGAAAAATTTTGGCGAACTGCAGGGCGTAGTGGATATTCCCCCGCTGCCAATTGGATTTGTAGCCTCCCATCTGGAAGCTGGTGCTATCAATGGAGCAGCAGGGGTGTTACACGAAAACCGATGCATCTGGCGGGATTATCCTCCTTGTGATCCCAAGTTCGCCCTGCTGGATCCGGCCTATACCCTTAAGCTGCCCCACAGGGAATTGATTTGTCAAGGATTTTCTGCCCTTAGCGGGGCGCTGGAGGAATACCTGATACAGTCGGAGGGAATGGGTGTTTCCAGGGATCTGATGGAAACCTTGATCCGGGGGATGATCCAGGATTTACGCACCTGCTGGGGTTCGCCCGATAGCGAGGACGTCCGGAGTAATCTGATGTGGCGGTGTTCCTTGTGGGGAAGCCGGTTCTTCCAGTTGGGGCGACGGTTCTCGTTTCCGGCTCTGCCGGCGCGTGAGGCAGCTATCCTGTCGTCGTCGGATTGGGAGGAATATGCCGAAGCGCTGGCCGTCCTGCTGATGGCTCTCTGCCTCCGGGAATCGGAGCAGCATCCAGAAGTGATGTCACAGATGGCCGTCCGGATATGGGAGATACCTGGAAAAAAATGCAGCCCGGAAGCAGCGCAAGCAAGCGTCCACGCCTTTGCGGAATTTTTGCGGGATCTGAAACTGCCAGCAGAGTACACAGAACTGAAACCATCCCAGCAAAAACGCTTGGCGGAGTTGCAGGATATCGGAGAAATCTGCACGCTGATCCCCTGTTAGGAAGAGGGGAGGGACGGATGTGCGCGCGTTTCTTAGCCCGCTGCTAAGTCTGAGATTAGAAATCCCGTTGACCTCCTGTGCTTCTTCACTGCTTCCCGCCGCAAAGAAAACTGCGCAGGTACCTGCGGAAACGACGTTTCCCGCTGGAGAGGTCGTGGATGCCGTCGTGGCAAACCCGGCCTGCCAGCATCTTTTCGATACGATATCGCGTGAGGGTTTTCCGCCGGAGGAATTCTACCCAGAGAGTTGCTGTGCCACTGGGATGGTCCGGGAGACGGTTCCTCGCTGGATCCGGATCAGGTACCGGATGAACTGGATCAGGCATCTGCCGACGCCGCGGCTTGCGGCAGAATTTACGCTATTTACGGACGGCTCAGCGTAGGATTGACCAATGTGGAGACCCTGTGCGGGGCAGGGCATTGCCACCCGCTTTCTACTGCTATGGCATAGAAGATCCCTTTTACCAGCAATTTCTGGCGAATGCCGATGCAGTGGAACGCTTGCAGCCGGATGGAAGGTCCCACGGCTTTGGCGTGCGGGATGGGTGGATTCCAGACTTCGACCAGTGGCTGACGGGTATATTTACCGACAATTGATCCGCAAAGAACGAATTTGTTATTAAAACCAAAAGGTATATACTGCGTAACGAATCGGAACTTCCGCAGGGTACAGATTCGCTGTATAGTAATTATTGTGAAGAGATAATAAGGAGGCATTGAACAATGCATATGCGCACACTGGGATCAGACTGGACGGTGTCTGCCATTGGTCTGGGGTGCATGGGTTTCAGCCATGCATACGGCGCTCCTACCGAGCGGGATGAAGCCATTCAGGCCATCCGTGCTGCCTTTGATATGGGATACACCATGTTTGACACAGCGGAGACCTACGGCACTGCCGCCGATCCGCATGAGAACGAGAAACTGCTGGGCGAGGCACTGAAGGGTATCCGGGACCGCGTGCAGATCGTCACCAAGTTCGGCATCCGGTTTGACGAGAGCAGTACGGCTGTCAACAAGCCGCTGATCCCCGACGCACGTCCGGAGACCATCCGGGCCTCGGTGGAGGGATCCCTGAAACGTCTCCAGACCGACCACATTGACATGTACTTCCAGCACCGTATCGACCCCAGTGTCGCGCCGGAGACGGTCGCAGGCGTGATGGCAGATCTCATCCGCGAGGGCAAGATCCTACATTGGGGCATTTCGGAGGCAAATGAGGGATATCTGCGCCGGGCGCATGCTGTCTGCCCGGTAACAGCGGTGCAGAACCGCTACTCCATGATGGCCCGGTGGTACGAAGCGCTGTTCCCGGTGCTGGAGGAACTGAACATCGGATTTGTGGCGTTTTCCCCCATGGCAAACGGCCTGTTGACCGGAGCCTACGGCCGGGATACCCGGTTTGATCCAAAGCTGGACTACCGCAGCACCATGCCGCAGTTTACAGCGGGGGCAGCCGAAAAGAACCGGGAGCTGCTGAACACGTTGAAAACCCTGGCAGACGAAAAACAGGCCACGACAGCCCAGCTCTCCCTCGCCTGGATGTTGTGCAAAAAGCCGTATATTGTCCCGATCCCCGGCAGCCGGAAGACAGAGCGGATGCAGGAAAACGCCGGGGCAGCAGATGTGCGGCTGTCCGCTGCTGAGGTGGCGCAGATCGATCATATTCTGGACAGCATCCCCATGTCCGCTGTGTTCGGCGGCACAGAAGTCATCAACAGATAACGTGCAATCAGAAAGGATGAATGCAGCATGAAACAACACCGCAAATGGCCGGCAATGGCTTTGGCCGGAGCCCTGGCCCTCTCCTTGCTTGCAGGATGCACGGGCACGCAGGCAGGCGGCCAGACGTCTTCGGATGCGCTCGTGATCGCCGAGCAGGGTATTTTCTCCGCCGGCGGCACGGTGATCCAGTCGGACGGCATCTTCGATGTATCGAATTATTATACCTCCCGTGAGGGATCCACTTCCCATGTGGATCACGCCAACGTGCTATACCAGATTCCGGAGGAGGCCACAGGTCTGCCAATGGTATTCCTGCACGGCTATGGTCAGTCCCGCATGGGCTGGATGACCACGCCGGACGGCCGCGAGGGCTGGTCGGATATGTTCCTGCGGGACGGCCACAGCGTATGGCTGGTCGACCAGCCGCGCCGCGGTGAGGCCGGACAAACCTCAGTGGCAGGCACTATGACCACCACGCCCTCTGACCAGACCTGGTATACCCAGTTCCGAATCGGCACCCATCTGGACGGCGAATTCACCTACAACGAAGGGTCGCAGTTCCCGCAGGGGGAGGGCGTACTGGATCAGTTTTTCCGCCAGATGACCCCGGATACGGGCATGGATAATGCTGGTGGAGACCAGAATATCGATAACGAAGTGGTAGCCCGTGCCGTGGCGGCGGCCATTGACGAGATCTATGAACGGACCGGTCAGAACGCCATTCTGGTCACCCATTCCCAGGGCGGCATCCCGGGCTGGGAGATCCCCCGGTATACCGATCATGTGGCTGCCATCGTTGCGATCGAGCCGGGTATGGCGCCTGAGGTGGACAGCGAGGCATACAATGAATTGCTCGAGCAGGATATCCCGGTCACCTTTTACTACGGCGACTACATCGGCGAGGAGTTTACTGATGTCCCGGCAGCGTCCATGTGGTCCATGATGGCAGCGTCCGCAGATACCTTTACCGAGGCCTATACGGCGGCAGGCGGTAGCAGCACGGTCGTCCATCTGCCTGACGAGGGCATCACCGGAAACGACCACTTCATGTTCCAGGATCTGAACAATGATGTGATTGCAGATCACATTGAAAACTGGATCCAGGAAAACGTAGAACAGTAATATCGGTTTAGAAAGGAGTTTTCACACATGAAATTTGCTTGGAAGAAAATGCTCAGTTTGTCTCTGGCGGCAGCCATGTCGTTGTCCCTGGCCGCCTGCGGACAGGGCAGCGCACAGGATGACAGCCAGCCTGCCGCCCAAAGCCAGACCGGAACGGAGAGTACCGCGTCCTCCGCGCCGGACAACGGCCAGGACGCAGGGAACGGAAATGTTCTGGTGGCGTACTACTCCGCCACTGGCAACACGGAAAGCGTGGCAAATGATATTGCTGAAGCTGCCGGCGGCGACCTGTTTGCGATCACGCCAGCGGAACCCTACACCTCGGATGACCTGGACTGGACCGATGAGAACAGCCGGGTCAGCCAGGAACATGCAGACGAGTCCCTGCGGGACGTGGAATTGACGGCCACAGACGTGGAAAACTGGGACAGCTACGACACAGTCTTCATCGGCTATCCCATTTGGTGGGGCATCGCGGCCTGGCCCATGGACACCTTCGTAGAGAACAATGACTTTACCGGGAAAACCGTGATCCCGTTCTGCACCTCTTCCAGCTCTGACATTGGACAGAGCGGGGAACTGCTGGCGGATATGGCCGGCACAGGCGAATGGCAGGAAGGACAGCGGTTCCGTTCCGGCGCCAGCCAGGAGGATGTAACCGAATGGGTAGACAGCTTGGGACTGTCTGCATAACTATAAAGAAACCTGCGGAGAGCCGGGGCGCATAATGCTCCGGCTCTGCAAGGGTTGGAAAACGGGAAAAGGAAGCGTTTACTATGTCAAAAAAGATGCTGATCTTGTCTGCCAGTCCCCGGGAAGGGGGCAACTCAGATCTGCTGTGCGACCAGTTTGCCAAGGGTGCGGAGGAAGCTGGACACCGGGTAGAGAAGATCCGTGTGCAGGAGAAAAGAATTGCACCCTGCCTGGCCTGCTATGGCTGTCGGGGGACTGGCGTCTGTGTTCAGAAAGACGACATGGAGGATATCCTCAACAAAATGGTGCAAGCTGATGTGTTAGTGCTGGCGACTCCGGTGTATTTCTACTCCATGGACGGCCAGCTCAAGACCCTCATTGACCGTACGCTGCCCCGGTATACCGAGATCCGGGACAAGGAGGTATTCTTTATTGCAACTGCTGCCGCAGAACGCGGCGCGATGGAACGCACGGTTGATGCTATGTGTGGCTTCACCGACTGCTTGCCTGGCGCGCAGGTGAAGGGAATTGTTTATGGATCCGGCGTCTACCAGAAAGGGGAGGTCACGGATACCAAAGCGTTCCAAGAGGCCTTCCAGCTGGGCAGAGGGATATAACAAATCAGGAAAGAAGGCTGATCTGTTCTCATGACGCAAGGCAGCGAGCGAGAACTGTTTGAAACTGTCCCGGTCCCCAGAGCGGTAGCCACGCTGGCCATCCCTACTGTCATCAGCCAGGTAGTGACGATGATTTATAATCTGGCGGATACCTTTTTCATTGGGCAGACCGGGGATCCGTTGATGGTAGCAGCGGTATCTCTGGTTTCGCCCTGGTTCAACCTGCTTACCGCGCTGGGGAATTTGTTTGGCCTGGGCGGAAGCAGCCTGATCTCACGCATGCTGGGGATCAAACGGGAGAGCGAGATCCGCTATGTCTCTTCCTTCAGCATTTGGGCAGGGGCGGCTGTTACTGCCTGCTTTTCTCTGGCAAGTTTTTTGGCCAGGGGACAGCTGCTCACCTTTCTGGGAGCCAGCCCGGATAACTACGGCTATGCAGAGGACTATCTTCTGTGGGTGGTAGGCGTGGGCGGTGTGCCGACAATGGTGAGCCTCGCCCTTGGGCATCTGCTCCGCAGCGAGGGACACGCAAGAGAGGCCAGCGCGGGCATGATGTTCGGCGGCATTCTGAATGTGATCCTCGATCCCATTCTGATTTTCGGTTTTGATCTGGATGTAGCCGGTGCGGCTATTGCCACTGCTTTGTCTAACGCGGCTTCGGTGGTGTTTTTCGCTGCCCAATATGCCCGGTTGAAGGGCCGCACAGCGGTGTCTTTTCATCCTAAATATTTCACCCTCCGTTTTATCGGCCCCATCTTTTCCGTTGGGCTGGCCTCGGCTCTGGCTACCGCTCTGGGCAATGCCTCCAATATGGTGATGGTTCATCTGGCATCCGGATACGGGGATATCCCGGTGGCGGCTTATGGCATCGTCAAGCGCATCGACCAGTTCCCGCTGAACGTGTCCATGGGATTATGCCAGGGCTTTATGCCTTTGGTAGGTTATAACTATGCAGCCCGAAATTACGACCGGATGCGCGCGGTATCGTACTTTTCCTGGAAAACTGCGCTGATTTTCTCTGCTTGCTGTGTGGCCTGCTTTGCGGTGTTTGCCCCTCAGATCCTGCATTTGTTCATCCCGGAAGCGGAAACCAGCACACTGGGCGCCTCCTTCCTGCGGATCGCCTGTCTGGCGGTGCCGCTGACGGCAGTGAATTTTCTCATCAGCTACACGCTTCAGGCTATGGGGAAGGGCGTGCAGTCTGCCATTCTCACCGCCTGCCGCCAGGGCCTGCTGAACATCCCTCTGCTTATTCTCATGGATCTGACCGTGGGGCTGTACGGCATGATCTGGACCCAGTTGGTGGTGGAAGTCATCATGCTCCCTGTATCCCTGGGGATGTATCGGTCCACCTTCCGGCATCTCCCTCCGGCAGAGGGCAAAACCGCGGAAAGTATATCATAAACCACAGGGGATTGATTGAATTGAGATGGGAAAACAGGCAAATCAATACAAGATATATTCGACAGGAGGTTATCGGCCGAGATGGAAAAAACGTGGTTTATCACCGGCTGCTCCAGCGGCTTGGGACAGGGGATTGCGCAGTCGGTACTGCGGCGCGGCGGACGGGCAGCTGTCACCGCCCGTGATCCGTCGAAGCTGAATACATTGGTTCAATCCTGTCCGGAACGGATTCTGCCGCTTCAGATGGATCTCAATGATAAGGAAAGCATCGAACACGCCGTGCAGGAAGCCTGCCAATGGTTTGGATCGATAGACGTGCTGGTGAATAACGCTGGTCATGGTTATCGGGCTGCTATTGAAGAGAGTACGCCGGAGGCTGTAGAGGAAGTTTTTCAGACCAATTTCTTCGGCCCCATGCGTCTGACACAGCTGGTTCTGCCGCAGATGCGTGCCCGCAGGCGCGGCCAAATCATCAATATCACTTCCATCGGCGCCGTACGGGGCGCGCTGGGAAACGGATACTATTCTGCGGCCAAAGGCGCTATGGAGCTTGCTTCTGAGTCTCTTGCAAAAGAGGTAAAGCATCTGGGCATCCGGGTCATGCTGGTGGAACCGGGAGCGCTGCGTACAGGATTTTACGGAGACAGACTGAAAAGCAGCCGTCTTAGTATCCCGGACTACGATGTGCTTGCGGAACAATATCGGAAGGGGCCTCAGACAAACCGACATAATCAGCTGGGTGATCCAAGCCGGGCCGGTGAAATCGTTGTGGAAACGTCTTTGCGTCCGGATGCGCCCTTCCGTTTGCTTTTGGGCAGCGACGCGGTACAGGCTGCAAAGGAGACATTGGAAACAAGGCTGCGTGAACTCCAGCTCTGGATGGATACAAGCCGACAGTCTGACTTTTCAGAAAACAGCTTTTCTGGAGAATGAAATTGCTGATGTCAAATGGGTTCATAATAGAGCACGGCCTGAAGTGCATTGAATGCGGCAGGCCGGAATGCGTTGAAAGGAGCTGTTTCAAATGAAACACATGAAAGGCGTCGTCATCACTGGCCGGAACACGGTGGCAGTCAGCGACCAGTGCCCGCTGCCGGAGGAACCCTGCTCCACCGGGGCGTTTATCAAACCTCTGATCTGGTCCCCCTGCACCAGCGACGCCCATCTGTGCGCCACCGGATGCGCCTCCCTGCCTTATCTGTTGGGCAAGGCGGTGGGCCATGAGATGTGCGGCGAGATTGTAGCGGTTGGACCGGAGGTCCGGGACTTCCGGGTGGGTGACAAGGTCATCGTCTGTTCGGTGATGCCCGTGTGGCGAAGCCTGGAGGCGCAGGACGGCCGGGCCAAGCAGCATCAGGACAATATGTACGCCGGGGTGGATTATCCGGATCGCGGCGGTTCTTTTGTGGAGACTTATTACATCCGGGACGCGGATATGAACTTAGCCAGAATCCCGGAGAGTGTCACTTTGGAGCAGGCTGTAATGGTTCCCGACATGATGTGTACCGCCTTTGAGGGAGTCCAGGCCCTGAACATGAAGTTTGGCCAGTCGGTGGCCGTGCTGGGTGTGGGACCGGTAGGGCTGATGGCTGTTCGGGCGGCGGTTCTGCAGGGAGCGGGCAATGTATTTGCCATCGGCTCCCGGCAGGTTTGCTTTGCTGTGGCAAAAGCGTATGGGGCTACCCATCTGGTGGACTATCACAACGAGAATTACATTGATCAGATCATCCGGGAGAACAGCGGACCGGTAGACAATGTGGTGCTGTGCGGTGGCAGCGAAAAGGAATTGAGCCTGGGCCTGAAAATGCTGAAAAACGGCGGTACACTGGTGAACCTGAGTGCCTATTTCGGCAATGCCTCCATCCCCATCCAGCCGACGGTCTGGGGCTTCGGCTACGGAGACAAGACCATCAAAGGTGTGGGATGCGGCGGCGGGCGGCTGCTGTTGTCCCGCATGGCGCAGCTGATTGCCAATGGCAGGGTGGAACCGGAAAAACTGATCACACACCGATACCACGGTATGGAACAGATTCCCGAGGCTATGGGACTGTTTTGGAACCACGACCGCAGCCTTATCAAACCTGTGATTTATAACGACTGATTTTTTTCGGAAAGGATGTCAACTTATGGAATACTTGACCCTGAATAACGGTATGAAAATGCCTATGGACGGCATTGGGACCTTTCTGCTTTCCCCGGATGAGGCGGAGGCATCAGTCAGTGCAGCGCTCCAGTGCGGCTACCGGCTGATTGACACCGCCAACGCCTATGTCAATGAAAAAGCAGTAGGCCGGGCTGTCAATAAGTCCGGCGTGTCAAGAGAGGATATTTTCCTGGAAACCAAGCTCTGGCCCAGCTTTTACGAGCAGAGGGATGCAGTGGACAAAACCCTTCAGCGCCTTGGCACCGACTACATCGACCTGCTTTTGATCCATCAGCCTGCCGGCAACTATTTGGCTGGATACAAGCTGATGGAGAAGGCATACAAGGCGGGCAAGGTGAAAGCAATCGGCCTGTCGAATTTTAATACCAGGCAGATACAGGAAATTTTGAGCCAGTGCGAAGTGAAGCCTGCCGTTCTCCAGACCGAGGTTCATCCGTACTCTCAGGAGAGGGAACTGAAAAAGTTCTTGGCCGAGGAGGGGATGGTCATTCAGGCTTGGTATCCTCTGGGCCACGGAGACAAGGCACTGCAGCAGGAGCCTGTGTTCACCGAACTGGCAGCGAAATATGGCAAGTCCAATGCGCAGATCATCCTCCGCTGGCATATCCAGAGCGGAAACATCGTCATTCCCGGCTCCAAAAATCCGGAGCACATCAAGGCAAACTTGGACCTGTTCGACTTTACGCTTAGCGACGAAGAGATGGAACGGATTGCGGCCATGGATCAGCAGAAACGGTACTATCACAGCACCCCGGAGATGCTGAAAAAGTACGCAGAGATCGTTCCGGATGTGGACGGACAAAAGTAAGGAGGCATAACTATGCGTAAGAACTTTGGCACGAAATCCTGGTTTTATCCTCTGCCGGTGCTGATTATCGGCACTTACGACGAAAATGACATCCCTGATGCCATGAACGCCGCTTGGGGTGGCCTGTATGACGCCGACAAGGTTGTGCTGTGTCTGAGTGCTGGACACAAGACAACCCGGAACATTAAGGCAAAGGGGGCGTTCACCGTCAGCTTCGCTGATGCAGAGCATGTGGTGCCCGCGGACTATGTGGGATTGGTTTCTGCGAATAGCGAATCGAAAAAAATGGAAAGATCCGGCTTACACTCTACAAAAAGCGCGTTTGTAGACGCCCCGCTCTTTGATGAGCTGCCTGTAACGCTGGAGTGTACATTCCTCAGGGAGACAGAGGAGGGTAACATCATCGGCCAGATCGTGAATGTATGTATAGACGAGAGCGTGTTGGACGCTGACGGAGAACTGGATCTGGGCAAGTTCCATCCAATTTCTTTTGAACCGGTCCACAATGGCTATCATGTGATGGGGGAACGGGTCGGCAATGCTTTCCAAGACGGCAGTGCGCTGAAATAAGGGGGCGTTTTCAATGAGCGAAGCATTTCATAACCTGTTTCCGCAGGGTGATCCCAACACGGTGGCGGGCCGGTATTTCAGCGGGGCAAGCTACCTGTGTTCGCTGAGCAGTGAAGGCGGCGTTTCCGTTTCCAACGTCACCTTTGAGCCGGGGTGCCGGAACAACTGGCATATCCATCACAACGGCGGACAGATCCTCTTGTGCACTGCGGGTCGCGGTTACTACCAGGAATGGGGCAGCAAGCCACGGGAACTGCACCCCGGCGATGTGGTAAGCATCCCGCCGGAAGTCAAGCACTGGCATGGAGCAGCTTCGGACAGCTGGTTTGCCCATGTAGCAATCTCAATCCCTGGATCCAAGGCGGAGTGGCTGGAGCCGGTGGCGGATGAGGCGTATCGGAAGTTGAAGTGATCAGAAGTTGAAGTGATCAGGAGTGGAGGACAATCAGTATGGATTATGTGACGCTGTATAATGGTGTAACTATGCCGCAGCTGGGATTCGGCACCTATCAGATCAAGGATCCGGCGGAATGCGAGCAGGCGGTGCGCGACGCCATCGATGCAGGCTATCGACTTATCGACACTGCCGCCTCTTACGGCAACGAGCAAGCAGTGGGCAAGGCACTGCGGGAATGCGGTATCCCCCGGGAGGATCTGTTTGTCACCACGAAGCTGTGGATCTCTGACACCAGCTACGAGGGAGCCAAGCGCGGGTTTACAGCCTCCATGGAGCGGCTGGGTCTGGACTATCTGGATCTGTATTTGATTCACCAGCCCATGAACGACTATTACGGAGCTTGGCGGGCCATGACAGAATTATACCGCGATGGAAGAATCCGAGCTATTGGCGTGTGCAGCTTTTATCCCGACCGGCTGGCGGATTTGATCGCTTTTAACGAGGTAATCCCTGCAGTAAATCAGGTAGAGTGCAACATCTACTTCCAGCAGGAAAAAGCTCAGGAATTTATGAAGTCTAAAGGTGTGCAGATGCAGGGATGGGCTCCTTTTGCCGAGGGGCACAATGACCTGTTCCACAATTCGACCCTGGCTACCATCGGGGCTAAATACGGCAAGAGCGTGGCTCAGGTGGTTTGGCGCTGGCAGCTGCAGCGGGGTATCGTCTGTATCCCGAAGAGCACCAAGAAAGCGCGTATTAAACAGAACTTCGAGGTATTCGACTTTACACTCAACAACGAGGATATGGCCGCCATTGCCGCCCTGGATACCGGAGTCAGCTCTTTTTTGATCACCGGGATCCTGCTGTGGTGGAAATGCTGGCTGGACTGGCCAGAAACGTATAATGGAAGGGGAATAAAACAATGCGCAATATGAAACGAATGAGAGTTGTGCTGCTGGCACTGGCATTGGTATTCAGCTTGAACCTGACCGCCTTTGCCGCTGTAGACGATACCGGATTTTCCGATGTGGACGCAGGGAGCTGGTATGCGGATGCCGTGGCATATGTCCGTGACAACGGGCTGATGAGCGGCACCTCCGACACGACCTTTGAGCCGGACAGCACCATGACCCGCGCCATGCTGGTTACCACCCTGTACCGGGCAGCAGGCTCGCCCCCGCTGGGGAGTGAAAATCTGGGCTATCCCTTTGCCGATGTGCCGGGGGACGCCTGGTATGCCGACGGGGTGTACTGGGCGCGTCAGAACGGCGTAGTCAACGGCTTTACCGAAGAAGAGTTCGGCCCGGATGCCCCGGTGAGCCGGGAGCAGATTGCTGCGATCCTCTGGCGGTATGCCGGCAGCCCCGCGGCGCAGGCAGGCACGGACTTTGCCGATGAAGATGCTATCTCTGCCTATGCAGTGCAGGCTGTGGACTGGGCCAGAGCCAACGGCGTGGTGAACGGCTCGGAAGGCAACCGATTCCTGCCGCAGGATCATGCCACCCGCGCTGAGGTCGCTACCATCCTGCGCAATTACATGACGAGGAGGACGCCTGAGGAGCCGGAGCAGCCTGCCGACGGATCCCGGGTTCTGGTGGCCTATTTCTCCGCCACCGGAAACACGGAAAATGTCGCAAACTTTATCGCGGAGGCCACGGGCGGCGACTTGTTTGCCATTACGCCGGCAGAGCCCTATACAGACGAGGACCTGAACTGGTCGGATGAGAACAGCCGTGTTGTTCATGAATACGAAAATCCCGATGAGCGGGATACGGAGCTGGTTGCCTACACCCCGGAGAATTGGGAGGATTACGACGTGGTTTTTGTGGGATATCCGATCTGGTGGTATGATGCAGCCTGGCCGGTGGAAGGTTTTGTAGAAGGAAACGACTTTACCGGCAAGACAGTCATCCCGTTCTGTACCTCTTCGAGCTCTGACATCGGCGAGAGCGGCCGACGTCTGGCTGGATTGGCCGGCACTGGAGACTGGCAAGAGGGACAGCGGTTCCGTTCAGGCGCATCGGAGAGCGATATTCGCGCCTGGGTAGATAGCCTGAACCTGTAATGAAGGAGCGTTTTGATGAAAGTATTGTTGGTCAATGGCAGCCCGCATGAAGAAGGCTGCACCTATACTGCGCTGTGCGAGGTGGGAAATGCGCTGAACGCCTGTGGCGTGGATACCGATGTCATTTGGATCGGCAACCGCCCTCTGTCCGGCTGCATCGCATGCCATAAGTGCGGAGAGTTGAACCGCTGTGTATTTCGGGATACTGTAAACGAATTTCTGGATATCGCAGCAGACTATGACGGATTCGTGTTTGGTTCTCCGGTTCACTGGGCGGGAGCCTCCGGCGCCATTACTTCTTTTCTCGACCGTGCTTTTTATGCCGATCTGAACGGTGGCGGCAACCGTTTCTACCTGAAGCCCGCCGCTGCAGTGATTTCTGCCCGCCGCGCGGGAACCACCGCTACCTGGGATCAGATCAATAAGTATTTTGGCCTGATGCAAATGCCTATCATCACTTCCCGCTACTGGAACATGGTGCACGGCACTACGCCGGAAGAAGTGCGGCAGGATGCCGAAGGAATGCAGACTATGCGCATCCTTGGCAGAAACATGGCGTTTTTCCTGAAATGCAAGGGACTTGCCCTGCAAATGGGAGTAGAGCCCCCTGCCATGGAACCATTTCAGTTCACTAATTTTATTCGCAGAAAGGAGCGTTCTTCACATGGAGAATTTTGTCTATGAATATCCCACCAAGGTCTATTTTGGCAAAGGGGCGGCTGGGCAGCATCTTGCCTCCATTCTGTCTGCCTACGGCACTAATGTACTGCTGGCCTATGGTGGCGGTTCCATCAGAAAAAACGGCGTGTACGATGAGATCGTTGACATCCTGAAAAAAGCCGGCAAAACTGTCACCGAGTTTTCCGGCATCATGTCCAACCCTACATGGGAGAAGGTGCAGGAAGGGGCGCAGCTGGCGCAAGCATGCAAAGCGGATCTGGTGCTGGCGGTAGGCGGCGGCTCAGTGATCGACTGCTGTAAGATCATCTGCGCGCAGGCGGTCACCGATGAGGACCTGTGGGAGGTAGAGATGGTGCGCCATGGTGCTCCCATCGGCAAGCCGATCCCCTTGGGTGCAGTGGTTACTGCTTCGGGAACCGGTGCAGAGATGAATGGCGGCGCTGTTATCACCAATGAGGATACAAAGATCAAGGGCGGGATGTTTGCCGCTGCACCCCAGTTTGCGATCCTGGATCCGGAATATACCATGACCTTGCCCGAATCCCAGGTTATGTCCGGCGCCTTCGATACCCTGAGCCATGCCATGGAAACCTATTTCGGCCGCTCCGACCGGGACAACGTCTCTGATGAAGTGGCGCTGGCCATTATGACGAGCACCGTCACGAATATGCGCGCCCTGCTCAAGGATATCCGCGACTACACAGCACGGAGCAACTTGATGTGGACCTCTGCTATGGCAGAAAACGGCATTTTGAAGGTGGGCCGCCTTACCGATTTTGAAGCTCATCAGATCGAGCACCAGCTTGGGGCGTACACCGACTGCAACCATGGGCAGGGATTGGCAGTGATCCACCCGGCCTACTACCGGCGTCTTGTTGGGAGCGCTGTACCCAAGTTTGCAAAATTCGCCCGTACGGTGTGGGGGATTTCTGAGGACGATGACGAGAAAGCGGCACAGGCCGGTGTCCAGGCGCTGGCAGAGTTTATTGCAGCGTGCGGCCTGCCCACCCGCCTGTCCCAGCTTCGTTCCAAAGCGGAGATTACTCCGCAGCTGCTGCGTCAGGTAGCTGACAGTACCAATCTGCTTCCCAATGGGTACAAACAGCTTTCTCACGATGAGGTGTATGAGATTTTGATGGAGTGTGTCTAATCAGGACACCTTCGCAGAGGAAAACAGCGCAGATAGTGCCTTTCCATTTAGCTTTCTTCCTTCTATTTTATGTCGCGAGTTTCCACTTCCCTGAATTAGAAAAGCCCGGACTCATGGCGCCATAATGCGCTTCCGAGTCCGGGCTTCTGCTTTCGGATCCATCTTTTATGGTTTTATCCTCGGACATTGCGCTGTAATGGGACTTTTCGGTGCATTTAACTCTTGTATACGGCGCTGCGTTGCGACAGCAAATTCTACTGCTTTGCAACAATAGAGTTTTATTAGATTGGTTCCTTGGCTCAGGCAGGGTATAGAAATCACCCTGCTGCCTGTCACAGTATATACCGGCATACAGTTATTGCAGATCGATTCGGCCGTGCATCAGAAATTTTGTGCAATACGCCGGATATCTATTGGAAACAACCGAAAAAAATGGTATAGTGGATACATGACAAGCGTATGAGGAAAGGACTGGTGTCATTTGGAAATCCGTAAATTCCAGAAGATTTTGGTAGCCAACCGCGGCGAGATCGCACTGCGTATTTTCCGCGCATGTTATGATCTTAACTTGCGTACAGTGGCGATCTACTCGCAGGAAGATATGTACAGCCTGTACCGCACACGAGCGGACGAGGCATATCTGATCGGCGAAAACAAAAGCCCGCTGGCAGCATATCTGGATATACCCGGGATTATTGACCTTGCCAAACGCCGCAATGTGGATGCGATCCACCCCGGATACGGCTTTCTGTCCGAAAACGCAGCATTTGCCCGCGCCTGCGAAGAGGCCGGTATCACGTTTATTGGCCCATCTCCTAAGATCCTAGAGCAGATGGGCGACAAGCTGACCGCCAAGACCATTGCGCACGAGTGTGGTGTGCCCACTATCCCGGGCTCGGCGCGCCCGCTGACCGATGTAGATGACGCGATCGCACTCGCGGAGGAATTCGGCTATCCGGTGCTGCTCAAGGCAGCAGGAGGAGGAGGCGGCCGCGGAATGCGCCGCTGCGACAGCGCAGAGGATATCCGAATAAATTTCCCGCAGGTCAAGAGCGAGGCGCAGAAGGCGTTCGGCAACGAGGATATCTTTATCGAGAAATTCCTTGTCGAGCCCAAGCACATCGAAGTGCAGGTGCTGGGCGACCGGTACGGCAACATCGTCCACCTGTTTGAACGCGACTGCTCGCTTCAGCGCCGCTACCAGAAGGTCGTGGAGTTTGCGCCTGCGTGGAGCGTGCCGCAGGACATCCGAAGCCGTCTTTACGCGGATGCAGTCAAGATCGCACGGTATGTGGGCTATGTATCCGCGGGTACAATCGAGTTCCTGGTTGACAAAACGGGAAATTACTACTTTATCGAGATGAACCCGCGCATCCAGGTCGAGCATACGGTCACCGAAGAACTGACCGGCATTGACCTCGTTCGCTCGCAGATCCTGATTGCCGAGGGCTATCCGCTGTTTGATGAGGAGATCGGCATCCGCAAGCAGTCGGACGTGGTCGCGCGTGGCTATGCAATGCAGTGCCGCATTACGACCGAGGATCCCAAGAACAACTTCCTGCCCGACATCGGCAAGATCACCTCCTACCGCTCGTCCGGCGGCAACGGCGTGCGCCTGGACGGCAGCAATACCTACGTCGGCGCGGAGATCTCCCCGTATTACGATTCGCTGCTCGTTAAGATCACCTGTCATGACCAGACGTTTGAGGGTCTGTGCCGCAAGGCGCTGCGCGCGATCAGCGAGGAGCATATCCGCGGCGTCAAGACAAACATCCCGTTCATCACGAACATCCTGCAGCATCCAGCGTTCCAGGCGGGCAAGTGCCACACCAAGTTCATCGACGAAACACCCGAGCTGTTCGACTTTGAGGAAGGCAAGGACCGCGCGACCAAGGTGCTGCGCTACATTGCGGAGATCCAGGTGGCGAACCCCTCCGCCGAACGCGCGCAGTACGACGCGCCGCGCTTTCCGCCCTATGAAAACGCGCCTCCAAAGTGCGAAGGGCTCAAGCAGCTGCTCGACCGCGATGGGCCGGAGGCGGTCAAAAATTATGTGCTGAATGAAAAACGCCTGCTCATCACGGACACCACCATGCGCGACGCGCACCAGTCCTTGCTCGCGACCCGTATGCGCACGCGCGACATGGTCGGCGCGGCGAGCGGCACGGCGGAGATCCTGAATAACTGCTTCTCGCTCGAGTGCTGGGGCGGCGCGACGTTTGACACCGCCTACCGATTCTTGCACGAGTCCCCGTGGGAGCGTCTCGAGCTGCTGCGCGAGAAGATCCCGAACATCCCGCTCCAGATGCTGCTGCGCGGCTCGAGCCTTGTGGGATACTCCAACTACCCGGACAATCTGGTGCGCGCGTTTGTCAAGGAAGCCGCAAAGACCGGCATTGACGTGTTCCGCGTGTTCGATTCGCTCAACTGGCTGCCCGGCATGGAGATCGCGATGGACGAGGTGCTCAATCAGGGCAAGCTATGCGAGGCTGCGATCTGCTACACGGGCGACATCCTAGACCCCAAGCGCGATAAGTACACGCTGAACTACTATGTGAACCTCGCCAAGGAGATCGAAAAGCGCGGCGCGCATATCCTATGCATCAAAGACATGTCCGGCCTTTTGAAGCCCTACGCGGCCAAAAAGCTGGTCACCGCGCTCAAGAGCGAGGTCGGCCTGCCCATTCACCTGCACACGCACGACACCTCGGGCAACCAGGTGGCGGCGCTGCTGTTCGCGGCCGAGGCGGGCGTGGATATCGTGGACGCGGCGATCGACTCGCTGTCGTCCATGACCAGCCAGCCGTCCATGAACGCGGTCGTCGCCGCGCTGCACGGACAGGACCGCGACACCGGCCTCGACCCGGATAAGCTGCAAAAGCTCAGCGACTACTGGGCGGACGTGCGCCTGCGATATGCGTCGTTTGACGGCGGCCTCAAGGCGCCCTCGACCGATATCTACCGCTACGAGATGCCCGGCGGGCAGTATACCAACCTGCAGTCGCAGGTCGAGGCACTCGGCCTCGGCAGCCAGTTCGAGGACGTGCGCGAGATGTACCGGCAGGTCAACCTCATGCTGGGCGATATCATCAAGGTGACGCCGTCCTCCAAGATGGTGGGAGACCTTGCGATTTTTATGGTGCAGAACCAGCTCACGCCGGAAAACATCCTCGAAAAGGGCGAGGCGCTGACCTTCCCGGACTCGGTGGTGTCCTACTTCAAGGGCATGATGGGACAGCCCGAGGGCGGTTTCCCGCCCGAGCTGCAAAAGCTGGTGCTCAAGGGCGAGGAGCCGATCACCTGCCGCCCGGGCGCGCTGCTCGAGCCGGTGGACTTTGACGCGGCGCGCAAGACGGTCGAGCAGTTCCAGCCGGGCGCGAAGGACCGCACCGTGCTCTCGTGGTGCCTGTATCCCAAAGTGGTGGAGGAATACTGCCGCCACCGCAAGGAATACGGCTACATGTCCCGCATGGGCAGCCATGTGTTCTTCAACGGCATGGCGCTCGGCGAGACCAACCAGATCAACATCGAGGACGGCAAGACGCTTGTGGTCAAGTATCTCGGCCTCGGCGACCGCAACGAGGACGGCACGCGCACCGTGCTGTTTGAACTCAACGGCATGCGCCGCGAGGTGGCGGTGCCCGACCCGCAGGCGCCTGAGCTGTACGATCACGTTGAGCTGGCCGACCCGACCGACAAGGCGCAGACAGGCGCGCCCATGCCGGGCATGGTGTCCCGCGTGCTGGTGCGCGAGGGCGACACGGTCGAGGAGAACCAGGTGCTGCTTGTGATCGAAGCCATGAAGATGGAGACCTCGGTCGTGGCGCGCATGGCCGGCAAGGTAGACAAGCTGCTGGTCAAGGAGAATACTTCGGTAAAGGCCGGCGAGCTGCTCGCGGTTATCAAATAAACGAAAACGGCTGGATCCCATTGCGGATCCAGCCGTTTTTGCCGAAAACAGTAGATTTTAGATCTGTGAAGTGAACACCTGATAGCCCTGACGGGTCAGCTCGTCCAGCAGGCGCTTGGCCTGCTCTACACCGCCGACCTCACATACCACCTGAATGATGGCCTCACCGATATCCAGATCCGCCTGCACGCGGTCATGCTGGAAGCGGATGATGTTGGCGTTCTGCTCTGCGACCAGATGGGCGAAGCGCTCGAGCGCACCGGGCGCATCCGGCATAATGGTTGAGAACTTGAGATGGCGGCAGCGGGTGACCAGGCCCTTTTCCACAATCTTATGAATAAAGGATACGTCGATGTTACCGCCGGACAAAAGGCAGACAACCTTTTTGCCCTTGACGTCCACCTTGTTGTTGAGCACCGCCGCGAGGGAAGCCGCGCCCGATGTCTCCACGACCTGCTTGGCGCGTTCAAGCAGCAGGAGAACGGCCGAGGCGATCTCATCGTCCGAAACCGTGACAACCCGGTCAACGTACTTCTGAATATATTGGAAGGTGGTTTCACCCGGCGTTTTCACCGCAATACCGTCTGCAATGGTGCGCACGGTGTCGGACGGGGTGAGCTTGCCCGCGCGGAACGAGTTGGCAATCGCCGGGGCGCCCTCCGCCTGCACGCCGATGACCTGGATGCGCGGATTGATCTGCTTGGCGCAGGCCGCAACGCCCGAGATCAGTCCGCCGCCGCCCGCAGGGACGAAGATCATATCCACAAACGGCAGGTCGCGCAGAACCTCCAGTGCGATCGTACCCTGACCAGCCATTACATCCTCATCATCGAACGGATGAATGAATTCCGCGCCGGTTTCCTCGCAGATCTCGCATGCTTTCGCGTAAGCTTCATCATAGATGTTGCCTGCAAGCACGACCTCCGCACCGTAGCCCTGTGTTGCAGAGACTTTTGCGATCGGTGTGGAGCGCGGCATGACGATGGTGGACTTGACGCCTACCGAGCTTGCCGCAAAGGCGACCCCCTGTGCATGGTTGCCCGCCGAGGAGGCGACGACTGCATGCAGGTCGCCTTCGGCATAGCGTTTCATAATCTTGTTGTACGCGCCGCGCACCTTGAACGAGCCGGTCTTCTGCTGGTTCTCATATTTGAGGTACACTTCAGCGCCGCTCATGGCCGAAAAAGTGCAGGACGTGGACAAAGGGATGTTGTGGATGACATTTTTCAGGCGGTCTGCTGCCGCTTCAAAATCTTTTAATTCTAACATAGTACGGTTCCCCAATTTATAGAAAGATAGAAATATCATAGCATCAATACCGCGCGATTGCAAGAGGCAAGCACAGGCTGCATACGCATTTTGGGTTGCTATTGAACCAGTATTTTGCTATACTGATATAAAATAAAGACCGTTTAGTGGAGGGCAATACAGAGATGGACGAGCAAAGCAAAGGCTTCCGCAGCGCGTGGTTCGGTGGTTTTAAGCGCGAGGATGTCATGCAGTACATAGAGCAGACGGACAGCAAGTATTACGCGGAAACAGAAGAACTGCGCCGTCAGCTGACTGAAGCGCAGTCTGCGCTGGGTGAGCTGCGTGAGCAGAACGAGACCTTGACGGAAAAAAATGCAGAGCTGCTCGAGCGGCTCGGGGAGATGACGCTGGACACGGATAAGATCCGCGCACAACTGGATGAGATCGAGAAGGGCTTTTCCCTTCAGACCACCGAGATCGAGGCTCAGAACAGCCGTGCGCAGGAACTGGCGGCGGAAAACGACCGGCTGACTGCGGAGAACGCTCGGCTCGCTGCGAAATGCGGGCAGTATGATGCCTCCAAGGATAAGATCGCGGAGATGGAGCTGTCAGCCTACCGGCGCGCCAAGCAGATCGAGGAGGACGCCAAGACCGAGCTGCAAAAGCTGCGGCGGCAGTCGGCGGAGATGATCGAGCAGGTCAAGCGCCAGCTGGATGCGACCAAAGAAAACTACCGTACCGTGCTCGCCCGCAGCCAGCAGGAATCTGCGGAAATGGCACGCAAGGCAGGCGAGGTGCTGGGCGAGATCGACCGTATCACCGCGGCGCTCGGTAAGGGAGAAGCCGACCGCACAAAGTCCGGCCTGCGCGACGTACTGAATAATCTGCGCCCCAAAACGGAGGAATGACATATGGCACACTACGATCTCAAAACCGAAGAACTGAAGGAAATGGCATCCAAGCTGCGCGCGGGCGATACGGTCTCGCTGACCGGAACGGTATACACCGCGCGTGACGCGGCGCATAAGAAAATCGTTGCGGCGATGGATGCGGGCGAGAAGCTGCCCTTTGATTTGGACGGCGCAGCGATCTACTATGCCGGCCCTACGCCTGCCAAGCCCGGACAGGTGATCGGCTCAGTCGGACCGACGACCTCCGGCCGCATGGATCCCTTTGCCCCCCGCCTGATGGATGCGGGCCTTTCCTGCATGATCGGCAAGGGTGTGCGCAGTCAGGCGGTGCAGGATGCGATGGCGCGCAACGGCGCGGTTTACATGGTCGCGATCGGCGGCGCGGGCGCGGCGAAGGCGGCTTCGATCAAAAATGTGGAGGTCATCGCGTACGACGAACTGGGCTGTGAGTCGGTCAAGCGGCTGACGGTCGAGAACTTCAGCGCGATTGTCTCGCAGGACTGTGTGGGCGGCAACCTGTACACCGAGGGCGTTGCAAAGTATAAAAAGTGAAGAATGTTGCGGCATTCCCGCTCATAATATTCCCCCGCCGGGCATAAGCTTTGCTGAAAGCGGCCCGAGGGGGGATTTTTTTGAAACTGGGTTTCAGACGCACAGCAATACAGGCGGTATGTGCAGTGCTTGTGCTGTGTCTTGCTGTCGGCCTGCTGCGGCAGGACCGGGCGCAGAGCGTGTTCGGGACAGAGAAGGGCGTGCAGCTGCCCATCCTGATGTATCACAGCATTTTAAAGGACAGCGCGCGGCAGGGTAAATATGTCATCTCGCCTGCTGTGCTGGCAGCTGATCTGGATGCACTGCAGCAGCGCGGGTATGAAACGGTGACGGTCTCCGACCTGCTCGCCTATGTGCAGGACGGTGCGCCGCTGCCCGAAAAACCGGTCATGATCACCTTTGACGACGGCTACTATAACAATTATGTCTATGCCTATCCGCTGCTGCAGCAGCGCGGGATGCGGGCGGTGGTGTCCATCATCGGCAGCCAGACCGCTCTTTATACCCAAGAGGGCACGGAGAATGCCTACTGGTCGCATCTGCGAATCGACCGCCTGCAGGAGATGCAGGATGTGTTCGAGGTGCAGAACCATTCATGGAACCTGCACGAATACGGCGAACGCCGCGGCTGCCTGCGCATGCGCGGGGAGGCGGAGGCGAGCTATGAAAGCCTGCTGCGCGAGGATACCGAGCAGACCCAGCAGCTGATCACCGAAGCCGGGTTGCCCGCGCCTCAGTGCTATACCTATCCATTCGGCGCCTGCTCGGAGGAGAGCGAGCGCATCTTGCAGGATATGGGTTTTTTGTGCACACTCGGCTGTGAGGAACGGGTCAATCTGGTGACACGGGATGCGGGGTGCCTGTATGAAATGGGACGGTTTAACCGGGCGGTCGGGGAAAGCACGGAAAGCTATCTCAGCAGGGCATTGGGAGAGTGACAACATGGAAGGCATGCGTTTTTCTGAGCTGCACTGCCGCGAGGTGATCAACCTGTGCGACGGCGCACGGCTGGGTGAAGTGAGCGACCTGGTCTTTGACCCGGTGTGCGGACAGATTACGGCGCTCGTGGTGCCAGGGCAGGGCGGCCTGATGGGGCTGTTTTCAAGGGAGGACTGTGTGATCCCGTGGAGCTGCATCGAGACGCTGGGCGAGGATTATATTCTGGTAAAATTCCGCCGGTAAACAGTAGAAATCCATGCGCGATTGTGGTAGGATAGTGGGGCGAGACCAAAAGGGAAAGAGAAAACGGATATGGACAAAAGAAAAAAGACAGGATACATACTGACGGTATTCGGCGCGATCTGCTGGGCGTTTTCCGGGGCATGCGGGCAATATCTGTTCGAGCACCGCGGACTGGACGCGGACTGGCTGGTGACCGTGCGCCTGACTGTGGCGGGGCTGCTGTTGGTGCTCTATTCGCTGGCGCGCTGGCGCGGCGGTGCGCTGCAGGTGCTCCGCAGCAAACGAAGCGTCGGCTCGATCGTGGTTTTTACCGTATTCGGCATGGCGATGTGCCAGTATTCGTACTTTCGCGCGATCGAGCTGTCCAATGCGGCGACTGCGACCACGCTGCAATATACCGGCCCGGCCCTTGTGCTGATCTGGCTGGCGCTGAGGGAGAAGCGTATGCCCGGCCGCAGGGAACTGATCGCAGTTGTCTGTGCGATGGGCGGCGCATTTTTCCTCGCCACGCACGGCGATCCCTCCCAGCTGGCACTCTCGCCCACAGCACTGGTCTGGTGCATATTAGCGGCGGTTTCAGTCGCAGTATACAGCGTGCAGCCGCGAGCGATGATCGCGCAGTACGGTACACTGCCGGTCACCGGCTTTGGTATGCTGCTGGGCGGACTGGGGCTGTGCATTATTTTCCAGCCGTGGCATGTGGTCGGCCGCTGGGATGCAGTGACCGTGCTTGGCATGGCATATATCATTGTATTCGGCACGATCTGCGCGTTCTGCTGCTATCTGGAAGGCGTGCGCCGCATCGGCGCGGCCAAGGGCAGCATCCTTGCGGCGATCGAGCCGGTGGCCTCGACCGTGCTGAGCGTGGTCTGGCTCGGCGTGCCGCTCGGCGGCATGGATTTTGCCGGTATCGCGCTGATCGTCGCAGCGATGATCCTGCTTGCCGGGGATGATGCGGAGGGGACAGATAAAAAAACGCGTAAAATCTCTGAAAAATTCCACACAGAGGCAAAAAATGATTGACAAAACTCGCTTTGCAGCGTATACTATTAAAGCACGAATTCGCACACCCCGTGATGAAAGCAGTGGGTGACGGATCAAATCTGGTCTGTTGCTGCTGTCAGATGATCAGGGGTGGAGGAAACAACCAAGGAGGAAAAGAAAAATGGCAGTAATCTCTATGAAGCAGC